>Ga0206117_100059_pt1 | contig 225411 bp, 225 predicted proteins | sample 3A5Ametagenome_FD_177997 | JGI IMG/M metagenome (GOLD analysis project Ga0206117, IMG submission 177997) | Enriched microbial communities from leaf-cutter ant dump, University of Wisconsin, Madison, United States - 3A5A | ecosystem: Environmental > Terrestrial > Nest > Insects nest > Nest dump... | reverse complement strand
GTCGATCACGAAGATCGCGTCCGGCAGGCGGTTCATGTCCTTGATGCCGCCCAGCGAGGCTTCCAGCTTGTCGCGCTCGCGGCGCAGGCCCAGCACTTCGTGCTTGACCAGGCGCTCGAAGGTGCCGTCGGTTTCGCCGGCTTCCAGCTCCTTCAGGCGGGCGACCGACTGCTTGACGGTGCGGAAGTTGGTCAGGGTGCCGCCCAGCCAACGCTGGTTCATGAACGGCATGCCGCAACGCTCGGCTTCTTCCTTGATGGCGTCGCGCGCGCTGCGCTTGGTGCCCAGGAACAGGATGGTGCCGCGCTTCTGGGCAACGGACGAGATGAAGTTCATCGCGTCGTTGAACAGCGGGACGGTCTTTTCCAGGTTGATGATGTGGATCTTGCCGCGGGCACCGAAGATGTACGGCGCCATCTTGGGGTTCCAGTAGCGGGTCTGGTGGCCGAAGTGGACGCCGGCTTCCAGCATCTGGCGCATGGTGATCTGGGACATTGCAGAACTCCTGACAGGGAACCGGCGATTCCGCCCGCGATCGATGTGTGCGGGACGCGTGGAAGCGCGAAAGGTTCCGGGGTTGGGCTTCCCTGCTGCCTCCGTGACCGACGACATGCGTACTGGGGCCTTGGCTCCAGCTGGCACGCGCACCCCGGCACGGATGGGGGCAGCAGGTGTGGATTCGCCGGTGACGCCCGGCGTGGGCGGCCCGGAGCGGCGCAGGGCCGGCAACGGAGCCGCGGAATTATAGGGCGCAAGGCCCCGGCGCGCAAACCGCGGCCCCGGCCGGCCCCCGAGGGCGGGGCAAAGGTCGTTCAGACAGGCGCCGATGGGTGATAATGGCGGCCATGAGCGTGAACCTGAAAACCCCCGAAGAAATCGCCAAGATGCGCGTCGCCGGCCGCCTGGCGGCCGAAGTGCTGGACATGATCGGCCAGCACGTCAAACCCGGTGTCACCACCGAGGAGCTGGACCGCATCTGCCACGACCACATCGTCAACGTGCAGGGCGCGATCCCGGCCAACGTCGGTTACCGCGGCTTTCCCAAGACCCTGTGCACCTCGGTCAACAACGTCATCTGCCACGGCATCCCCAGCGAGGCCAAGGTGCTGAAGGACGGGGACATCGTCAACATCGACGTGACCGTCATCAAGGACGGCTGGCACGGCGACACCAGCCGCATGTACTACGTCGGCACGCCGTCGGTGATGGCCCGGCGCCTGGTGGAGACGACGAAGGAGGCCATGTGGCGCGGCATCCGCGCGGTCAGGCCGGGCGCCACCCTGGGCGACATCGGCAACGCGATCCAGGAATACGCCGAATCCGAGCGCTTCAGCGTGGTGCGCGAATACTGCGGCCACGGCATCGGCAAGGTCTACCACGACGAGCCGCAGGTGCTGCACTACGGCCGTCCCGGCCAGGGGCTGGTGCTCAAGCCGGGCATGACCTTCACCATCGAACCGATGATCAACGAGGGCACCCGCTACACCAAGGTGCTGCCCGACGGCTGGACCGTGGTCACCAAGGACCGCAAGCTTTCGGCGCAGTGGGAACACATGGTGGCGGTGACCGAGGACGGCGTGGAAGTGCTGACGCTGTCGCCGGCCGAGTCCGAAAACGCGCGATCCGGGACGGCATGAGCCCACTGCCGGCGGATCTGGTCCAGCACGTACCGGACGCGCCGGCCGATCCCGCGGGCGATGCGCAGTGGGCCGCCGCGGCGCGGCAGTCGCTGGGCCACGCCGATGCGCGGCTGTGCCGGCGCTTCGAGCAGGGCGACAACATCGAGCGGCTGCTGGCGCTGCGCGCGCGCTGCGTCGACCACCTGATCCAGCAGGCCTGGCGGCGCTGCCTGCCGGCCGACGCCGGGCTGTCGCTGTTCGCGGTCGGCGGCTACGGCCGCGGCGAACTGTTCCCGCGCTCGGACATCGACCTGCTGGTGCTGGGCGAGCCGGACGCGCAGCAGGCCGGCGAGGCCGCCCTCGCGCGCCTGTTCGCGCTGCTGTGGGACGCCGGACTGCCGGCCAGCCACGCCGTGCGTTCGGCCGCGCAGTGCGTGCAGGCCGCCGCCGACCAGACCGTGCTCACCGCGCTGATCGAGGCGCGGCCGCTGTGCGCGGAACCGGGCGCGCAGCAGGCGCTGGCGCGCGCGGTGTCGCCGACCCTGATCTGGCCGGCGCGCGACTACTTCCTGGCCAAGCGCGAGGAACTGCTGCTGCGCCACCAGCGCTTCGGCGATACCGCCGACAACCTGGAACCGGATCTCAAGGACGGCCCGGGCGGCCTGCGCGACCTCAACACCCTGGGCTGGATGGCGCTGCGCGCGTTCGGCGTGAGCGACATCGACGCGCTGGTCGGGCTGGGGCACCTGGGCCTGGACGAGGCCGCCGCGCTCAAGCGCGAGCGCGCGGTGCTGGCGCGGCTGCGCTTCGGCCTGCACCTGGTCGCGCAGCGCGCCGAGGAGCGGCTGCGCTTCGACCACCAGAAGGCGCTGGCCGAGCGCATGGGCTTCGCCGACGACGCCGGCAACCTCGGCGTGGAAAAGATGATGCAGGGCTTCTACCGCAGCGCGGCGGTGGTGCGTCGGATCAGCGACCGCCTGCTGCAGCGCTTCGAGGAACAGTTCGACGGCGAAGCGGCGCCGGAGCAGGTCGGCGACGGCTTCTCGCTGCGCCGCGGCTACCTGTCGGCCGACGATCCGCTGTGGCCGCATGGCGACATCGCACGCATCTTCGCCCTGTTCGCCTGCTGGGCGCGCACGCCGCAGGTGCGCGGCCTGCACTCGCTGACCGCGCGCGGCCTGGCCGAGATGCTGGACGAAATCCCCGCCTACACCGAGGTGGGCGAGGCCGTGCGCGAGCAGTTCATCGCCCTGCTGCGCGGCCCGCGCGCGGTGGACACGCTGGCGCGCATGGCGCGGCTGGGCGTGCTCGGGCAGTGGATACCGGCCTTCGCGCAGGTGTCCGGGCGCATGCAGTTCGACCTGTTCCATGTCTACACCGTGGACCAGCACACGTTGATGGTGCTGCGGAACATCGGCGTGTTCGCCGCCGGTCGCGCCGATGAGCGTTTCTCCATCGCCCACGAAGTCTGGCCGCGGCTGCGCAAGCCGGAACTGCTGCTGCTGGCCGGGCTGTTCCACGACATCGCCAAGGGCCGCGGCGGCGACCATTCCGAACTGGGCGCGGTGGACGCGCGCGCGTTCTGCGCCGCGCACGGCCTGGGCGCCACCGACACCGACCTGGTCGCGTGGCTGGTGGAACAGCACCTGCGCATGTCGGTCACCGCGCAGAAGCAGGACATCACCGACCCGGAGGTGATCCACCGCTTCGCCGGGCTGGTGGGCAGCCGCGAGCGGCTGGATTACCTGTACCTGCTGACCTGCGCCGATATCGCCGGCACCAGCCCAAAGCTGTGGAACGCCTGGAAGGACCGCCTGCTGGCCGACCTGTATTTCGCCGCGCGCCGCGCCCTGCGCGAAGGGCTGGAGCCGCCGCTGCCCGAGGCCGAGCGGGTGCAGGAGGCGCGCGCCAGCGTGCGCGAACTGATGCGCACGCTGGGCCATGGCGAGGCGGCGATCGAACGCCAGTTCGGCGCGATGCCGGACGAGAGTTTCGTGCGCTTCCGGCCCGAACAGCTGATGTGGCAGGCCACCTCGCTGATGGAGGTCTCGCGCGGCGGCACCCTGGTGAAGGCGCGGCGGATCGCGCCTGAGAGCGACGCGCTGGAAGTGTTCGTGCATTCGCCCGACCGCGACGGCCTGTTCGCCGCGATCGTGATGACGCTGGACCGCGCCGGCTACAGCATCCACCGCGCGCGGGTGCTGGACGGGCCGGAGGACACCATCTTCGATACGTTCGAAGTGACGCCGGCCGGCAGCTTCGCCGACGGCGACACCGCGCGCCTGGAGCTGCTGCTGCGCAAGGCGCTGGCCGGCAACATCCAGATCCTGCGCCCGGCGCGGCGGGTGATTCCGCGCCAGCTCAAGCACTTCCGCTTCGCCCCGCGCATCGAGTTCATCGAAAACGCCGAGCACGGCCGCACGGTGCTGAACCTGGTCGCGCCCGATCGCCCCGGCCTGCTGGCCGACGTCGCGCACGTGCTGCGCGACCAGCAGCTGCGCGTGCAGGACGCGCGCATCGCCACCTTCGGCGAGCGCGCCGAAGACCAGTTCCAGCTCACCGACCGCCACGACCGCCCCCTTACCGAAACCTCCCGGCAGGCACTGCGCGACGCATTGCTGGCCTGCCTGGATCCCGACAGAACGCCAGGAGACCCCCACTGATGGCCACCAGGAAGACCGCCGCCAAGCCCGCGGCAGCGAAGAAGAGCGCGACCAGGAAGACGGCGGCCAAAAGCGCCGCGCCGGTGAAGAAGGCGGCGGCGAAGAAGGCCGCGCCGGCGAAGAAGCCGGTGAAGCCCGCGGCGAAGAAGACGCCGGCGAGCGCGCCGAAAACCGCGCCCAAGGCCATCGAGTCGATCGGCCCGCGCAGCCTGCGCAAGCCGCCGGCACCGGGCGTGGCGGAGATGAAGTTCGGTATCGAGAGCGCGTTCGAGCGCCGCGCGATGCTGACCATGGACGAGATCGAGGGCTACACCCGGCCGCTGGTCAACCGCGTCATCGACGGCCTGGAGTCGGGCGAGTTCCGCGTCGCCGAGCCGGACGGCAACGGCGGCTGGAAGGTCAACGAGTGGTTGAAGAAGGCGGTGCTGCTGTACTTCCGCGTCAACGACATGAGCGTGATGGACGGCCGCCCGGCGCCGTTCTGGGACAAGGTCGAATCGCGCTTCGCCGGTTACGGCGAGGCGGAGTTCCGTGCCGCCGGCGTGCGCGTGGTGCCCGGTGCCATCGCCCGCCGCGGTTCGCATTTCGGCCGCGACGTGGTGCTGATGCCCAGCTTCACCAACATCGGCGCGCACGTGGGCGAGGGCACCATGGTCGATACCTGGGCCACGGTCGGCTCCTGCGCGCAGATCGGCAAGCACTGCCACCTGTCCGGCGGCGCCGGCATCGGCGGCGTGCTGGAGCCGCTGCAGGCCAGCCCGACCATCATCGAGGACCACTGCTTCATCGGCGCGCGTTCGGAAGTGGTGGAAGGCGTGGTCGTCGGCCATCACAGCGTGATCGGCATGGGCGTGTTCCTGAGCCAGAGCACGCGCATCTACAACCGCGCCACCGGCGAGATCAGCTACGGCTACATTCCGCCCTACAGCGTGGTGGTGTCCGGCTCGCTGCCGAGCAAGGACGGCAGCCACTCGCTGTACTGCGCGGTGATCGTCAAGCAGGTCGACGCCCGCACCCGCAGCAAGACCAGCGTCAACGACCTGCTGCGCGGCCTGGCCGACTGAGGGCTGCGCCGCAGGGGGAATACCAGCACCATCCAACCGGGGAGAACGCAATGAAGACATGCACCGCGGCAGTCCGCCTGCCTGCCACGTTCCTGTTCACCGCCACGCTGGCGCTGGCCGGCGCGGCCTCCGCGCAGGACCTCAGCCGCTACAGCGAGGAAGGGCTGCGCGCCGAACTGGCCGGCATCGCCGACGCCGAGACCGCGGTGCTGGTGCCGATGCGCGACGGCATCGGCCTGTCCACCAACATCTGGCGCCCCAAGGGCGCCACCGGTCCGCTGCCGACGGTGTTGTGGAAGACCCCGTACAACGAGCACAACCCGCGCGGCACCAGCGCGCGGCTGGCGATCGAGGCGGTGCGCCACGGTTACGCCTTCGTCGTGCAGAACGAACGCGGCCGCTATTTCAGCCAGGGCAAGTACCAGATCCTGGGCCATCCGCAGACCGACGGCTACGACGCGCTGAGCTGGATCGCCGCGCAGCCGTGGTCCAACGGCAAGGTCGGCACCCTGGGCTGCTCGTCCTCGGCCGAATGGCAGCTGTCGCTGGCGGCGATGGACCACCCGGCGCACGCGGCGATGGTGCCGATGGCCGCCGGCGCGGGCATCGGCAAGGTCGGCCCGTTCCGCGAGCAGGGCAATTTCTATACCGGCGGCGTGCCGCGCACGCTGTTCGCGGTGTGGATGTACGGCGTGGACAATCCCCTGCGCGCCGAACTGCCGCAGGACCTGTCCGGCCCGATGCGCGCGCGCGTGGCGCAGTACAACGACCTGGACGCGAGCAAGCCCAAGGTCGACTGGCAGAAGCACATCTGGCACCTGCCGTACGCGCAGCTGCTGTCCTCGCTGGGCGAGCCGCCGGCCACGTTCGAATCGATGATCGGGCGCGGCCCGGCCGATCCGTTCTGGGAGCAGGGCGGGCTGTACCACGACTCGATGGGCTGGGGCGTGCCGGCGCTGTGGTTCAACAGCTGGTACGACGTCTCCATCGGCCCGAACATGGCGCTGTTCAACCACGCGCGTTCGGCCGGCACCGATGCCGAGGCCCGCCAGAACCAGTACGCCGTGATCGGCCCCAACCCGCACTGCCAGTTCTGGCAGCTGGGCAAGGACTACAAGGTCGGCGACCGCGACATGGGCGATGCGAGCTTCCCGGTCGCCGGGCAGATCTGGGCGTTCTTCGACCGCTGGCTGAAGAACCAGCCCAATGCCTTCCCCGCGTCCACGCCGCACGTGCGCTATTTCACGATGGGCGCCAACCGTTGGCAGTCCGACGCGCAGTGGCCGCCGAAGGCGGCCAGGCCGGTGCGCATGTACCTGCGTTCGGGCGGCGCGGCCAATTCGATGTACGGCGACGGCCGCCTGACGTTCGAGGCGCCTTCCGGCGACGAGCCGAAGGATGCCTACCGCTACGACCCGGCCAACCCGGTGCAGACCATCGGCGGCGGCGACTGCTGCAACGGCGGCCTGGTGACCGCTGGCGCCTTCGACCAGCGCCAGATCGAGGCGCGCCACGACGTGCTGGTCTATACCAGCGAGCCGCTGGACGCGCCGATGGAAGTGTCCGGTTTCGTCGATGCCGTGCTGAAGGTGTCCTCCAGCGCCAGGGATACCGACTTCGCGCTCAAGCTGGTGGACGTGGCGCCGGACGGCACCGCCTGGATCGTCGGCGACACCATCCTGCGCGCGCGCTACCGCGACGGCTACGCCGCGCCGGCGCTGATGCAGCCGGGCCAGGTCTATACGCTGAAGCCGACCCCGATCACCACCTCGATCCGCTTCGACAAGGGCCATCGCGTCCGCGTCGAGGTGACCAGCTCCAACTTCCCCAAGTTCGCGCGCAACCTCAACACCGGCGGCGCGAATGAAACCGAGGACGTCCCGGTGGTGGCGGACAACGCCGTCCACCATTCGGCCGACGCGCCCAGCTATATCGAACTGCCGGTGGTGCAACAGGGCAAGCAATGACCACGACTCTCTACGGACTCAAGAACTGCGACACCTGCAAGAAGGCCACCCGGTGGCTGGATCGCTTCGGCGTCGCCTACACCTTCGTCGATTACCGCGAACACAAGCCCAGCCCGGAAACGCTGGTGGCGTGGGCCGGCAAGGCGGGCGGCTTCGACGCGCTGGTCAACAAGTCCTCGACCACCTGGCGGCAGCTGCCGGATGCCCGCAAGGCGCCCGGTTCCGACGCCGAGTGGAAGCTGCTGCTGCGCGAATACCCGCAGCTGATCCGGCGGCCGCTGGTCGTCACCGGCGACGGCGCGGTGACGCAGGGTTTTTCCGACAACGGCTTCAAGCAGCGCTTCGGCGTCGCCTGAACCACAGCCCCGTAGGAGCGGCTTCAGCCGCGAAGGTTCCCGCAAAGCCCATGTGTGCAGGGTGGATTCAATGGGAAAGCCCTTTCGCGGCTGAAGCCGCTCCTACGGAGGCGGGAGATACAAGATGAGTGACGTGCTGCACCTGACCTGCGAACTGATCGCGCGGCTATCGGTGACGCCGGCGGATGCCGGTTGCCAGCAGCTGATCGCCGGCCGTCTGCAGGCGGCCGGTTTCCAGTGCGAACACCTGCGCCTGGGCGAGGTCGACAACCTGTGGGCCACGCATGGCAGCGGCGCGCCGGTGCTGGTGCTGCTGGGCCACACCGACGTGGTGCCCAGCGGCCCGGTCGAGGCCTGGGCCAGCGATCCGTTCCGGCCGGAGGTGCGCGATGGGATGCTCTACGGCCGCGGCGCGGCCGACATGAAGGGCAGCGTGGCCGCGTTCGTGGTGGCCGCCGAACAGTTCGTCGCCGCCCACCCTGACCACCCCGGCACGCTGGCGGTGCTGCTGACCAGCGACGAGGAGGGCGAAGCCATCGACGGCGTGCGCCACGTCGCGCGCCTGTTCCGCGAGCGCGGGCAGCGCATCGACTGGTGCATCACCGGCGAACCCTCGTCCACCGCACGGCTCGGCGACCTGCTGCGCGTGGGCCGCCGCGGCAGCCTGTCGGCGAAGCTGCGGGTCAAGGGCGTGCAGGGCCACGTCGCCTATCCGGACAAGGCGCGCAACCCGGTCCACCTGGCCGCGCCGGCGCTGGCCGAGCTGGCCGCGCGGCACTGGGACGACGGCTACGAGAGCTTCCCGCCGACCAGCCTGCAGATCTCCAACATCAATGCCGGCACCGGCGCCAGCAACGTCATTCCCGGCGACCTGCAGGTGCTGTTCAACCTGCGCTACAACCCGCACTGGAACGCCGACCGGCTGGAAGCGGAGATCGCCGCGCTGCTGGACCGCCATGGGCTCGATTACGACCTGCACTGGCACCGCAGCGGCGAGCCTTTCCATACCCCGGAAGGCCGCCTGCGCAGCGTCGCGCGCGAAGTGCTGGCCGGGTTCGCCGGCGCCGCGCCGGAGGAAAGCACCGGCGGCGGCACCTCGGACGCGCGCTTCATCGCGCCGCTGGGCGCGCAGTGCATCGAGGTCGGGCCGGTGAACGCCAGCATCCACCAGGTGGACGAACACGTGCGACTGGACGACCTGCAGGCGTTGCCCGATCTTTACCGGCAACTGATCGCCAAACTGCTGGCCTGAACCATGCCCACCCGGATTGCCACGATGCTTCGCGCCGCAACCGGGACCAGGACGAAACCGGCGTTCTGGCCACGCGCGCTGGCCGCCTGCGCGCTGTGGCTGGCGCTGCAGCTGGCGCAGGCCGCCACCGCCATGCATGGCCTGCCGCTGATGCGCCAGTTCGGTGCCGGCGACCTGCCGGCCGCGCCGTTCTATTCGGACATCGTGGTCGATGTCCAGGGCACGCTCTATGCCGGCAGCAGCGAGGGCGTGATGGTGTTCCGCAGCGGCCTGTGGGAGCTGTTCGAGCTGCCGCACCGGGCGGCGGCCTACACGTTGCTGGCTGCCACCGATGGCCGGCTCTATGTCGGCGGCAGCGGCGTGCTGGGCGAACTGCGCCGCGAAGCCGATGGCACCCTGCATTTCGTCGATCTGCAGCCGCTGTTTGCCGGTGACGATGGCGCGCCGCTGCCTCCATCGGATTTCTATGGGCTGTTGGAAACCGCACGCGGCGTGGTGGCGAACGATGGCCGCCAGCTGTACCTGCTGCGTCGCGATGGCGGCGCCTCGCGGCGGGAGCTGCCGGCCGACGCCGCACAGATGTTGTTCGCGGCCGCTGGCGAACTGTATGTCCGGGTCGCCGGTACCGGCCTGTGCCGCATCGACGAAACCGGTCCGGTGCCGCTGCCAGGCACGCGCGCGCTCGAACCGCTGCGCCTGTCCGGCCTGTGGGCGCGCGACGGCGGGCTGCTGTACGCGGCCAGCGACGGCTTCCATTTCGGCGATGCCGATGGCGTGCGCAAGCTGGCCAGCGATGCCGACGCCGCCTTCGCGGCCCATGCGCCCTACAGCAGCATCCGCCTGCCCGATGGTGGCTTCGTTTTCGGTGGTTATGACGGCACGCTGATGCATTTCTCGCCGGACCTGCGCCTGCTCGACAGCTTCCAGCTTGCCGCGGACAACCTGACAGGCTTCGGCCTGGACCTTGAAGGCGGCCTCTGGGTGGTGGGCAGGTCGGGGCTGACCCGCCTGCGCCTGCCTTCACCGTGGACGGTGTTCGACCAGCGGCACGGGCTGACGAACCGGCTCTACGACAGCGCCTGGTACGACGGCAGCCTGTGGCTGGGGGGAATCGGTTTGTGGCGCGCCGAGCCGACGATGGCCGGTGGCGTGCCGCATTTCGAGCCGCAGCCTGGATTGAGTACGCGCCTGGAAGTGTTCGTATTGCGCGCAACCGATGCCGGCCTGCTGATCGGCGACCGTCTTGGCCTGACGGTAATCGATCCGGGGGAGAAGCAGCCGCGGCGGCTGTACGGCCCGCGCCTGGGCAACGGCGTTCATGCCTTGACGCCGTCCGCGTTCGACGCCACGCGGGCGCTGGCGGTAGCGGGCGGGGAAGCGCTCTGGCTCGCCCAGCGCGATGGCCGTTGGCAGGTGGCCGCGCGCTGGCCGTCGGATCTGGGTGGTTTCACTGGACTGGATGGCCTTGTCGAAACCGCACCGGGTGAGTTCTGGGCTGGCGATACACGCGGCGGAGCGCACCGCTGGCGCTTCGATCCGGGTTCCGGAGAGATGCACGAGCAGCGCCGTTTCGGTGCTGCTGAGGGCTTGTCCCTGGAGGGTGGCCGGGCGACCCATCTGCTGCGCATCGACGATGTCCTGTACGCGGTCGCCGACCAGGACGTGCGCAGGCTGGAGGGGGAGCGCTTCGTGCCGGCCAGGCTGCCGCTGCTGCCGGGGCTGGAGCGGCCGTGGGAACTGGAGGTCACCACCACCGCGATTGGCAGTTTCGCCTGGACTACCCGCCAGCTGTGGTGGCGGCGCCTGGGCGAAAAGACCTTCCACCTGCAGCAGATCGGCAGCAGCCGGGTGCCGGGCTACACGGCAATGTCGTTGCAGAGCGATGGCCGCCTGCGGCTGGCCGCCTGGGACAGCCTGCTGCAGTTCGATCCGGACGTCGCGCCCTCGGCGCCGGCGCTGCTGCACGCCCGCCTGGACCAGGTCCGCCTGCTGCGGCCGGACGCCGCGCAGGCGCTGCTGCCGCTGCAGCCCGCTGCGCTGCAGGAGCTGCCGCCCGGTTCCGGGCTGGCGCTGCGCTTCGGGTTGGCGACGATGGAGCCCGACGTCGAATTCCGCTACCGCATGTCCGGCTACAGCGAGGCGTGGTCGGAGTGGAGCGCGAACCGCGATCTCGGCTACCGGCGGCTGCCGCCGGGCGACTACCGCTTCGAACTGCAGGCGCGCACCGGCGGCGGCAGGCAGGCCCGTCCGCTGATCTATCCGCTGCGGGTCGCGCCGTTCTGGTACGAACGCGGCGTGGTGCAGGTGCTGTTCGGCGTGTTCGGCGTGTTGCTGGTCGCGCTGGCGGTGCACGCGCGCTACCGCAGCATCAAGGCGCGCAACCGCGAACTGGAGCGGCGCATCGCCGAGCGCACCGGCGAGCTGGAAGCGGCCAACCGCCGGCTCACCGAACTGGCCGTGGTCGACGGACTGACCGGCATCGCCAACCGCCATGCGATGGAGCGCGCGCTGCAGCGCGGGTGGCAGCGCTGCGCCGAGCGCGGCGAACCGCTGGCGGTGGTGATGGCCGACGTGGACCACTTCAAGCAGTTCAACGACAGCCATGGCCACCAGGCCGGCGACATGCAGCTGCGCCGGGTGGCTGGCGTGCTGGCGGCGGAGGTCTCGGGCGTGGACGAACTGGCCGCGCGTTACGGCGGCGAGGAATTCGTGCTGATCCTGCCCGGGATCGACGGCGGGGCGGCGGAGCAGCGCGCCGAACGGGTGCGGCAGCGGGCCGCGGCGGCGATGGCCGCGGCCGGCCTGCCGGGCAGCATCAGCCTGGGCGTGGCCGCGACCGTGCCCGTCGCCGGCGGCGATCCGGCGGCGCTGGTGCGCTGCGCCGACCAGGCCCTGTACCGGGCCAAACACGGCGGCCGCGACCGGGTCGAGCGCGCCGGCGAGGCCGATTTCGCGGCCGTCGCGCAGGCCGGGCTGATTGCCGCTGAAACTGTTGCGCGCTCCCCGCAAGCCACGCTATCGTCGGCCCCATGAACCGCAACGCCCGCACCAACGCGAACCTGTCGAACAACCGCAATAACGCGGTTGCGAACAATCGCGCGCGGCCGATGCGGGTCTGCGACTGAGCCAAAAGCACCATACGCCCAGTGACCAGAAAACCCGCATCGGCCGATGCGGGTTTTTTTGTTTCCCGCTTCCGCGATCCAGGCCATCGAAGTCGCTGCTTCCGATGTTCGACCCCACGAAATCCAGGAGCTTTCCCATGTGTTCCATCTTCGGCATCTTCGGCCTGCAACCCGGCGACGACCTGCAGGCGCTGCGCCGCCAGGCGCTCGAACAATCGCAGCGCCAGCGCCATCGCGGCCCCGACTGGAGCGGCGTCTACGTCGATGATCGCGCCATCCTCGTGCATGAACGCCTGGCCATCGTCGATCCGGCCGGCGGCTCGCAGCCGCTGCTGTCCGAAGACGGCGCGCTGGCGCTGGCGGTCAACGGCGAGATCTACAACCACCGCGAACTGAAACAGGAACTCGCCCAGCCCTACGCCTTCCAGACCGGCTCGGACTGCGAGGTGATCAACGCGCTGTACCGCGAGGACGCGCCGGCGTCCTTCCTCAACCGCCTCAACGGCATCTTCGCCTTTGCCCTGTGGGACAAGGCCGCCGGGCGCGCGATCATCGCCCGCGACCCGATCGGCGTGGTGCCGCTGTACTGGGGCCACGACAAGCAGGGCCGGCTGTGCGTGGCCTCGGAGATGAAGTCGCTGGCCGATACCTGCGCCGACGTGGCGCAGTTCCCGCCGGGCCACTGGTACGACAGCGCCACCGGCGAGCTGACCAGGTACTACGAACGGCCGTGGCGCGACTACGACGCAGTGCAGGGCGTGGACGTGTCCAAGCAGGAACTGCGCGAAGCCTTCGAGGCCGCCGTGCACCGCCAGCTGATGACCGACGTGCCCTATGGCGTGCTGCTTTCCGGCGGCCTGGATTCCTCGCTGGTGGCGGCGGTGGCCGCGCGCTACGCCCGCCACCGCATCGAGGACGGCGACCGCAGCGAGGCGTGGTGGCCGCGTCTGCACAGCTTCGCCATCGGCCTTGCCGGTTCGCCCGACCTGGCCGCGGCGAAGATCGCCGCCGACATGCTCGGCACCGTGCACCACGGCTTCGAGTACACCTTCGAGGAAGGCCTGGACGCGCTGCCGGAAGTCATCCGCCACATCGAGACCTACGACGTCACCACCATCCGCGCATCGACGCCGATGTTCCTGCTGGCGCGGCGGATCAAGGCGATGGGCGTGAAGATGGTGCTGTCCGGAGAGGGCAGCGACGAGATCTTCGGCGGCTACCTGTATTTCCACAAGGCGCCCAACGCGCGCGAGTTCCACGAGGAGCTGGTGCGCAAGATCGACGCGCTCAACAACTACGACTGCCTGCGCGCCAACAAATCGATGATGGCCTGGGGCGTGGAGCCGCGCGTGCCGTTCCTGGACCGCGCTTTCCTCGACGTGGCGATGCGCATGGACGCCAGCCACAAGATGGTGGACAAGGCCAGCGGCCGCATCGAGAAGGCGGTGCTGCGCGAGGCCTTCGAGGGCTACCTGCCGAAGGAGATCCTGTGGCGGCAGAAGGAGCAGTTCAGCGACGGCGTCGGCTATGGCTGGATCGACGGGCTGAAGGCGCATGCCGAGGCGCAGGTGAGCGACCGCGAACTGGCCGCGGCCGACAAGCGTTTCCCGTACAACCCGCCGCAGACCAAGGAGGCGTACTACTACCGCAGCCTGTTCGAGCAGTTCTATCCCACGCCGGCCGCGGCCGAGACGGTGCCGGGCGGCAAGTCCATCGCCTGCTCCTCGCCGGCGGCGATCGCCTGGGATGCCAGTTTCGCGACGATGGCCGACCCGTCGGGCCGCGCGGTGGCCGGCGTGCACGAGCAGGCGCTGGCGGGGTGAACGGGCTGGCGCGGCGGAGTACCCGCCGCGCGGTCCTCGCCTGTCGCCCCGGGCTTTTCCAGACAGTTGTACCCCGTCGAGCCGGCAACGGCGGTGCCCATGCGGGACTGCCGTTGCCGCTCCTCTCTCCATTCGATCAAAAGGACTTCCGATGCGTGCGTGTTCGTTGCTGGTGTTCGGTCTGTTGTGCGGTGCGTCTGCCCAAGCCGCGGAGGCGCCGCTGGAGCGCCACCAAATGGGCAGCTGGGAGGCGGACATCGGCTATGCCGGCGTGGTACGCGACGGCGATACCCTGCATGTTTCCGGCGTGCCCTGCCGCGGCAAGGACATGCCGGCCGCGGTGCAGGCGTGCTATGGCGAACTGGCCAGGATTCTGCAGCGCTTCGGCGCCGACAGCAGCCAGGTGGTGAAGGAGACCGCCTACACCACCGACATGGATGCGCTGGTCAAGGCGATTCCCGAGCGCAAGGCGTTCTTCGCCGATGGCAAATACCCCGCCGCGAGCTGGGTGCAGGTCAGCCGCCTGTTCAACGCCGAGGACATGCTCGAAGTCGAATGGACGGTGCGCTTGAAGTAGCGCTGTCCACCTGTCGGCCGGCGCGCCGCTCGCGTCGTTTCAGCGCGGGCGCAGGACCAGGGTGTGCCGGGTGGCGCCGGGCAGGAACGGCGTCGGCCGGCCCTGCACCCAGTCGTCATGGCCGGCGCCCCAGAACGGCGACAGCGGATGCCCGCTCTGGCCGCCGGGCATGTGCACGATGCCGTCGGCCTCGTGCCCGGGCGAAACCACCATGCGTTCGGACGCGCCGAAATCGGGCCCCTGCACGCGCGGCAGGTTGCCGTCGCCGGGCAGCGGCTGCGCCGGCATGCACAGCCAGCGCCTGAACAGGCCGGGCAGCGCACGCGAGACCGGGTGGCAGATGGCGGCGGTGTTGCGTTCGCCCCAGGTGCGCGCGGCAAGGTCGCCGCCCTGTGCGGCAAGATCGGCTTCCAGTTGCCGCGCGCTGTGCGCGAGCAGGTCGTCCCAGCTCTCGAACGGCGGCGGCAGCAGGTTCGGCGGGCGCTGCTCCAGCATCGGCCAGACCACGCCTTCCAGCTGCGGCAGGCGCGGCGCGACGTAGGCCTCGCCGAGCCGTTGCCGCGCGGGGGCGAGCAGGCCCGCTTCCAGCGTGTCCAGGGTGATGCCGCGGAAGCCGCGGGCGATGCGGTAGCTGGCCGAATCGACCGCGGCGCGGCCGTCCCAATGACGGCTGGCCGCTTCCAGCCGGCGCAGCGCCGGATCGTCGCTGTGTTCGATGGTGGCGCGCAGCAGCTTCCACCAGCGCTCCATCAGCACGGCGCGGTCGTCGAGCTGGATGGCGAGCAGGTCGCGTTCGTCGAAGCGTTCGCGGGCGAACAGGCCGTCGCGGATCTGCCGCGCACGCGCGCCGAAGTCGTAGCCGCCGTCGCCGGCCCGGGCCAGCGCGTCGCCGTCGAGCACGCGGGTGTTGGCGGTCCACAGGCGGTGGCCGGGCGGATCGATCAAGGCCGGGGCCTGGTCCGTGCGCAGCGGCCACGGGTAGCAGGGCTCGTTGAACGGCGACGTGTCGGGTGGCAACGGCGCGTCGGGGGTGTTGGCGATGGCATCGGCCGTGCACGTCCCGCTGCGGTCCGGACGCGCGCCGATCAGGCGCCAGGCGATGCGGCCGCGGCTGTCGGCCAGCAGCAGGTTCTGCGCCGGGATGCCGGAGCGGTCGGCCACCGCCAGCGCGGCATCCAGGTCGGCGGCGCGCGCCATGTCGGCGAAATCCAGCCGTACCGCGCCCGGCAGCTGCGCCACCCAGCGCAGCGCCAGCAGGCTGCCGTCGGCGTTCTCGTGCAGCACCGGGCCCCAGTCGCTTTCGCGCACGAGCAGGGTTTCGGCCGGGGCGCCGGCCACGGCGATGGTTTCGCGGTGTTCGCGCAGCGGCGCGCCGGCGGGCAGGCGCGCGAAATCGGCGGTATCGATGTAGCTGTTGGTGAACCCCCAGGCCACGTGGGTATTGCTGCCGACGATGACCGCCGGCAGCCCCGGCAGGCTGAAACCGGCCACGTCGACCTTGCCGCCCGGCGCGGCGGGATCGGCGTGGCGCAGGCGCACGCGGAACCAGATGTTGGGCGCGCGCAGGGCCAGGTGCATGTCGTCGGCGAGGATCGCGCGGCCATCGCCGGTGAGCGCGCCGGCGACGGCGAAATTGTTGCTGCCCGGCGAGGAATCGGCCGCCACCGGCGGCCAGCCGACGCCTCTCTCCCGTGCGGGAGAGAGGGGGACCCTCCGCGGAGCGGAGGGTGGAGTGAGGGCTGCCGAGCCCGCAAGATTGTCTGCCTCTGCTCCCAGCGTGCGCAGATCCAGCGTAGCCGCATCGGGCAGGGACGCATCACCACGCGCGGCGCCGAACAACGGCGCATCCCAGCCGCTGCCGTCGTGTGCGATCAGCGCGTAGAGCGCGGGCGGCACCACCTCGCGGATGCGCGCCAGCGCCAGCTCGCGGCTGTTGCCCGGGTCCTGCAGGTCGGCATACATCGCCAGCCCGGTCAGCACCGAGTCGTCCAGGCTCCACGGGCGCGGCTGCTGGCGCAGCAGCAGATAGGGCCAGGGCCGCACCGGCAGCGCCGCCAGCCCGGCGTTGACGCCGTCGCGGTAGGCCTCGAGCACAGGGCGCTTGTCGCCCAGCGCGAGGTCGAGATCGGCGTGCACGCGCGCGCGCAGGCGATGGACGCGCATGCGCCGGTCCAGCGGCAATGCGCCGGTGCCGAACAGTTCGGACAGCTCGCCGGCCGCCGAACGCCGCATCAGGTCCATCTCGAAGAAGCGCTCCTGCGCGTGCACATAGCCCAGCGCGTGCGCCATGTCGCGCTCGTCGGCGGCGTCCACCGTCACCACGCCGTTGCCGTCGCGCCGCACCTGGACGGGCGCGGCCAGGCCGGGCAGGGCGCGTTCGCCGTCCAGCTCCGGCAGGCTGCCGCGCAGCAGCAGCCAGATGCCGCCCGCCACGAGGATCGAAAATCCCAGCAGTACCCACAGCGAACGCAGCAGCCAGCGCGTCATGCGCCTCTCCCCGGCACAGGAAACCGTGGCCGATTGTAGGGGACGCCGATGACAGCCGTGGAGCGCAACTGAAACTGATTCCGATTAGATCATCGCCGCGCCGGATCGGGCATCCTGTGCCGACACGAACATCAGGAGCACCCCCATGCAGGGCCACCCGGAAGTCATCGAATGCCTGAAGGAACTGCTGCGCGGCGAGCTGGCCGCGCGCGACCAGTACTTCATCCATTCCCGCCGTTACGAGGACCAGGGCCTGCATGCGCTGTACGAGCGCATCGGCCACGAGATGGAAGAGGAGACCGGGCACGCCGACGCGCTGCTGCGGCGCATCCTGTTCCTGGGCGGCGACCCGGACATGCGCCCGCATGCCTTCGCGCCCGGCCGGACTGTGGTGGAGATGCTGGAAAAGGACCTGCAGGTCGAATACCAGGTACGCGCCAACCTCGCCGCAGGCATGAAGCTGTGCGAGGAGCGCGGCGACTACGTCAGCCGCGACATCCTGCTGGCGCAGCTGCGCGATACCGAGGAAGACCACGCCTGGTGGCTGGAGCAGCAGCTGGGCCTGATCAGGCGCATCGGCCTGGAGCTGTACCAGACCAGCAAGATGGACGCGAAGGGTTCGCCGGCGCATTGAGCATCGCCAACCCACACCCATGAACGACGAAGGCCGGGAATCCCCGGCCTTTTCGTTGATGCATGGGGCGTGCGTGTCAGTCGCCGGCGCGCCGCATGCGGTAGACCGCGGTGGACAGCGCGGTGACGCCTTCGGCGCGGAAACCGGGTTCCTGGGCGAGGATGTCGCGGCGCTCGGCCAGTTCCACCCGCCACGACGGCGCGAACGATTCCACTTCCGCCTGGCCCACCGCGAACGGCGGCCCGGCCTTTTCCGCCTGCGGGTATTCGAGCGTGATCAGCAGCGCCTGGCAGCCGGCCGGCAGCCGCGCGTAGACGGTGTCGCGGTAGCGCTGGCGCAGTTCCGGCGGCAGCGCGATCAGCGCAGCGCGGTCGTAGAGCCCGGCGATGCCGGCCAGGGTCGCGTCGTCGAGGGCGAAGGCGTCGCCCAGGATGATCTCGATCGGCCCGGCACTGTAATGCTCGCCCAGCGGGCTGCTGCGGCGTTCGGGCCGCAACCCGGCCTCGGCGAAGAACTGCGCCACCGCCAGCGGCGAGATTTCCACGCCAAGCACGCGGTGGCCCTGCGCGGCCAGCCAATGCATGTCCAGGCTCTTGCCGCACAACGGCACCAGCACGCGGCCGTCCGGCGCGACCTGCAGCGCAGGCCAATGCCGTTCCAGCAGCGGCATCACCTCGCCGCGGTGGAAACCGATCTGTCCCTGTTGCCAGCGTTGCAGCCAGAAATCGGGTTGCATGGGAGCTTCCGGTGAGTTGAGGACAAGGTGAGAACAATAGCCATCTTGCGCCCGAAGGTGGCCATCCGTAGGTGCGGGGCTTGCCCCGCACAGGGGCTTTACCGGTGAAGTCTCATGCGGGGCAAGCCCCGCATCTACGACGGTGGTGCATCCAACGGTGGCGCGGACTGCCACGCTATTGGACGTCCCCCCCTTCCACCGCGCCACGCATGCGCATGGCAACGGCGATGCCGGCCGCGCCGCCGCGCGCCAGTGAGGCCGGTTACTGGACGTCGAGACCTTCCACCTTCTGCCGCGCCACGCATGCGCATGGCAACGGTGGTGCCGGCCGCGCCGCCGCGCGCCAGTGAAACGGGTTACTGGACGTCGAGGCCTTCCACCTTCCGCCGCGCCACGCATGCGCATGGCAACGGCGGTGCCGGCCGCGCCGCCGCGCGCCAGTGAAACGAGTTACTGGACGTCGAGGCCTTCCACCTTCTGCCACCCCCTCGGCAGCAGATGCCCGCGGCTGGCCCGCGCGCCCACATATGCATCCAGCTCCTTGAACGACAGGTTCATGGTGCGCTGGCCGCTGCGGACCTGCAGGGTGGCGCCGGGCGATACCGCGACCACCGCGACCACGCGCTCGGTGGCGAGCTTGGCCTTGGGGATCTCGATGATCTTGTTGCCCTTGCCCTTGTCCAGCTCGGGCAGGTCGCTGGCCGGAATGGCGAGCATGTTGCCGGCGCTGGTGACCGCGACGATGCGGTCGGTCTGCGGGTTGGCGACGACCATCGGCTGCAGCACCGCCGCGCCGGGCGAGAGGTTGAGCATGGCCTTGCCGGCCTTGTTGCGGCCGGTGAGGTTCTCGAAGCGGGTGACGAAGCCGTAGCCGTGCGAGGAAGCGAGCACGAAGCGGGTGTCGTTGTCGCCGCTGGCCAGGGTCACGAAGCTGCTGCCGGCGGCCGGCGAGAAGCGGCCGGTCAGCGGCTCGCCATTGCCGCGCGCCGAGGGCAGGGTATGCGCCGGCGTGGAGTAGGCGCGGCCCTCGGTGTCGAGGAAGGCCACCTGCTGCGTGCTGCGCCCGCGCACCGCCGCCAGCAGGCTGTCGCCCTCGCGGTAGGACAGGCCGGCGGCGTCGACGTCGTGGCCCTTGGCCGCGCGCACCCAGCCCTTCTCCGACAGCACCACGGTGACCGGTTCGCTGGCGACCAGCTCGGTCTCGTCGATGGCCTGGGCGGCGCCACGCTGCACCAGCGGCGAGCGGCGTTCGTCGCCGAACTTCTTGGCGTCGGCCAGCAGTTCGTCCTTGACCAGCTTCTTCAGCTTCGCCGCGCTGCCGAGGATGGACAGGATCTTCTCGCGTTCGGCGGCCAGCTCGTCCTGCTCGCCGCGGATCTTCATTTCCTCCAGGCGGGCCAGCTGCTTGAGCTTGGTTTCGAGGATGTACTCGGCCTGGTCCTCGGACAGCCCGAAGCGGGCGATCAGCGCCGCCTTGGGCTCGTCCTCGGTGCGGATGATGCGGATCACCTCGTCCAGGTTGAGGAAGGCCACCAGCAGGCCTTCCAACAGGTGCAGGCGGCGCTCGACCTTCTGCAGGCGGTGGTTGAGGCGGCGGGTGACGGTGTCCTGGCGGAAGCGCAGCCACTCGCCCAGCAGCTGCCGCAGGTTCTTGACCTGCGGGCGGCCATCCAGGCCGATGACGTTGAGGTTGACCCGGTAGCTCTTCTCCAGGTCGGTGGTGGCGAACAGGTGGCCCATCAGCTGTTCGGCGTCGACGCGGCTGGAGCGCGGGATCAGCACCACGCGCACCGGGTTGGCGTGGTCGGATTCGTCGCGGATGTCCTCCAGCCACGGCAGCTTCTTGGCGCGCATCTGCTGGGCGATCTGCTCGATCACCTTGGACGGGGAGACCTGGTGCGGCAGCGCGGTGATGACGATGTTGCTGCCTTCCTTGAGGAAGGTGGCGCGGGCGCGCACGCTGCCGTTGCCGGTCTCGTAGAGCTGCCGCAGGTCGCTGGCCGGGGTGATGATCTCGGCGGTGGTCGGGTAGTCCGGGCCCTTCACGTGCTCGCACAGGTCGGCGACGGTCGCATCCGGGTCGTCGATCAGCCGCACCAGCGCGCTGACGATCTCGTTGAGATTGTGCGGCGGCACGTCGGTGGCCATGCCCACGGCGATGCCGGTGGTGCCGTTGAGCAGCAGGTGCGGCAGCCGCGCCGGCAGCCAGCTCGGCTCCTCGAGCGTGCCGTCGAAGTTGGGCGACCAGTCGGTGGTGCCCTGGCCCAGTTCGCCCAGCAGCACCTCGGCGATCGGGGTCAGCTTGGATTCGGTGTAGCGCATGGCCGCGAACGACTTGGGATCGTCGCTGGAGCCGAAGTTGCCCTGGCCATCGATCAGCGGGTAGCGGTAGGAGAACGGCTGGGCCATCAGCACCAGCGCCTCGTAGCAGGCGCTGTCGCCGTGCGGGTGGTATTTGCCGATCACGTCGCCCACGGTGCGCGCGGACTTCTTCGGCTTGGCCGCCGCGTTCAGGCCCAGCTCGCTCATCGAATAGATGATGCGGCGCTGCACCGGCTTCAGGCCGTCGCCGACGAAGGGCAGGGCGCGGTCCAGCACCACGTACATGGAATAGTCGAGATAGGCGCGCTCGGCGTATTCGCGCAGCGGCTGCTGCTCGAAACCGTGGAAGGCGGGGCGTACGAGATCGGTCATGCGGGGCTGTTACCTGTGACTGGGGGGCGGCGACGGCCGTCGCCCCCGCGAGCCGGTGATTATCCGGATGCGGTCGGGGATGCCAAGCCGCGGGCTCCCGCGGCGGGCCCGCGGCCGCGCGGATTGACGCCAATGCTGCAACACCGCATTTCATGCCGGATGGAATATTTCCATTGAGAAATATTCCTTCTGGAATAAAATGCCCGTCCATGATCTGCGCCACCACCAATCCCCCCAGCTTCGGCCTGCTGCTGCGCCAGACGCGCGATGGCCTCGCCCGCCAGCTCGACGCGTCGATGGCCGAGGAGAACCTCGGCATCGGCTTCACCCACTTCGTGGGCCTGAAGACGCTGGCCCACATGGCCCCGTGCACCGCCAACGAACTGGCGCAGGCGCTGGACCAGGTGCCCAGCGCGGTGACACGCCTGCTCGACAAGCTCGAATCGCTGGGCTGCGTGCGCCGCGAAGCGCACGCGCAGGACCGGCGTGCGCTGCAGATCGTGCTGACCGAGCAGGGCCGCGAGCTGTGCGCGCGGCTGAAGAAGCGCGGCGACGCGGTCATGGATTACGCCATGCGCGACCTGAGCCCCGAAGAACGCGCGCTGCTGCTGTCCCTCCTTACCCGCATCCGCGATTCCCTGACGCCCCCATGATTCCTTCCCCCGTTCTCCATTCCCTGCGCCGCCGCGCCCAGCCGCTGCTGCCGGCGACGCTGGTGCTGGCGCTGGCCGCCTGCGCCAGCAGCGGCGGCCTGCAGCCGCAGGGCCGGCTGCTCGATGCCGGCGACCTGCACAGCGAGCGCACCCTGGCCACCAGCGACCTGTCCGTGGCCGGTTTCCCGGCCAGCGACTGGTGGCGCGCCTTCGGCGATCCGCAGCTGGACGCGCTGGTCGCCGAAGGGCTGGCCGGCCACCCGGGCCTGGACGCGGCCGATGCGCGCCTGCGCCAGGCCCAGGCGCAGGCCGGCGTCGCCCGTGCCGACCGCCTGCCCAGCCTGTCCGTCTCCGGCGGCTACAACGGCGTGCGCCTGCCCGAGTCGATGGTGGGCGAGGAGATGGGCGGCCACTACATGGGCAGCGGCCAGGTCGCCTTCGATTTCAGCTACGGCTTCGACCTGTGGGGCGGCAAGCGCGCCAGCTGGGAGGCGGCGGTGGACGCGGTGCATGCCGCCACCGTCGATGCCCAGGCTGCGCGCCTGAAGCTGTCCTCCGGCATCGTCCAGGCCTATGTCGAACTCGACCGCGCCTGGCGCGGCAACGATGTCGCCGAGCAGGAACTGGAGCGCGCGCAGAAGACGCTGCAGCTGGTGCGGCAGCGCCGCGCCGCCGGCATCGACAGCGACCTGCAGGTCCGCCAGGCCGAAGCCCGCATCCCCGTCGCGCAGCAACAGCTGCAGGCGGCGCAGCAGCAGATCGACGCGGCGCGTACCGCGCTGGCGGCGCTGGTCGGGCAGGGCCCGGACCGCGGCCTGGCCATCGAACGCCCGCAGGCGCTCGACATCGCCGCGCTGCAGCTGCCGGGCGTGCTGCCCAGCGAGCTGCTCGGCCGGCGCCCGGACATCGTCGCCGCGCGCTGGCGGGTGGAAGCGGCCGGCAGGCAGATCGAGGTCGCCAAGGCGAAGTTCTATCCGAGCTTCAACCTGACCGCGCTGGCCGGCGTGGTCGCGCCGAACGTCGGCGACCTGCTCCGGAGCGGCTCGACCTTCGCCTACCTCGGCCCGGCGCTGAGCCTGCCGATCTTCGAGGGCGGGCGCCTGCGCGCCAACCTCGCCGGCGCCGACGCGCAGTACGACCTGGCCGTGGCGACCTACAACCAGGCCGTGGTCGACGCGCTGCGCGAGGTGGCCGACCAGGTCAACGCGGTGCGTTCGCTCGAGCACCAGGCGCAGTCGCAGCAGCAGGCGGTCGCCACCGCCAGTTCGGCCTTCGATCTCGCCGGCCAGCGCTACCGCGCCGGTGTCGGCAACTACCTGGACGTGCTGTCCGCGCAGTCGCAGCTGCTCGGCGCGCAGCAGGCGCTGACCGTGCTGCACGCGCAGCAGCTGCTGGCCGCGGCGCGGCTGACCCAGGCGCTGGGCGGCGGCTTCGAGCCGTCCGCCGACGGCGTCGCCGCCCCGGCGTCCTCCCCTTCCTCCGTGTCCCCGCATTCCTGAGAAACACCCCCATGAGCCAGACCAACACTCCTGAAGCCCCCGTCGCGCGCAGCCGCCGTGGCCGGCTGCTGCGCGGGCTGCTTGCCATCGTCGTGCTGCTGCTGGCGGCCTTCGCGCTGTGGTATTTCGCCTTCGGCCGCTGGTTCGAGGAAACCGACGACGCCTACGTGCAAGGCAACCAGGTGCAGATCACCCCGCAGGTGGCCGGCACCGTGGTCGCCATCGCCGCCGACGACGGCATGCGCGTGGAGCGCGGCCAGCTGCTGGTGCAGCTGGACCCTGCCGATACCGAAGTGGCGCTGCAGCAGGCCGAAGCGAACCTCGCGCGCACCGTGCGCCAGGTCCGCGGCCTGTACCGCAGCGTGGAAGGCGCGCAGGCCGACCTGAGCGCGCGCCAGATCACCCTCAAGCGCGTGCGCGAGGATTTCGCCCGCCGCAAGGACCTGGCCGCCACCGGCGCCATTTCCAACGAGGAACTGGCCCATGCCCGCGACGAGTTGGCCGCGGCCGAAGCGGCGGTGGCCGGTTCGCGCGAAACGGTGGAGCGCAGCCGCGCGCTGGTGGACGACACCGTGGTCGCCACCCAGCCGGACGTGAAGGCGGCGGCCGCGCAGCTGCGCCAGGCGTGGCTCAACAACGCCCGCGCCGGCATCGTCGCGCCGGTCGCCGGTTTCGTCGCCCGCCGCTCGGTGCAGGTCGGCCAGCGCGTGCAGCCGGGCACCGCGCTGATGGCCGTGGTGCCCGCCGAGCAGATGTGGGTGGACGCCAACTTCAAGGAAACCCAGCTGCGCCACATGCGCCTGGGCCAGGAAGTGGAACTGCGCTCGGACCTGTACGGCGGCGACGTGAAGTACAAGGGCCGCATCGCCAGCCTCGGCCTGGGCACCGGTTCGGCGTTCTCGCTGCTGCCGGCGCAGAACGCCAGCGGCAACTGGATCAAGATCGTGCAGCGCGTGCCGGTGCGCATCGCCATCGATGCCAAACAACTGGCCGAACATCCGCTGCGCATCGGCCTGTCGATGAAGGCCGAGGTGAGCCTGCGCGACCAGAAGGGCGACGTGCTGCCGGCCAAGGCGGCCGAAGGCACGGTGTTCGACACCGATGTCTACGCCACGCAGCTGCATGATGCCGACGAGGCGATCGCGCGGATCATCCACGACAACCTGCCACGCCAGGCCAAGGCCGGCTGAGGTCGCCCCGCATGTCCGCTCAAGCTCCGGCCGCGCCGCAGCCGGCCGCCGGTTTCGCCCCGCCCAGCGTGGCGCTGTGCACCTTCGGCCTGGCGTTGGCCTCGTTCATGCAGGTGCTCGACACCACCATCGCCAACGTCTCGCTGCCGGCCATTTCCGGCAACCTCGGCGCCAGTTCGCAGCAGGCCACCTGGGTCATCACCTCGTTCGCGGTCAGCACCGCCATCGCGCTGCCGCTGACCGGCTGGCTCAGCCGCCGCTTCGGCGAAACCCGGCTGTTCGTGTGGGCCACGCTGGCCTTCACCGTCGCCTCGCTGCTGTGCGGCCTGGCGCAGAGCATGGGCATGCTGGTGGTGTCGCGCGCGCTGCAGGGCTTCGTCGCCGGGCCGATGTACCCGATCACCCAGTCGCTGCTGGTATCGATCTACCCGCGCGAGAAACGCGGGCAGGCGCTGGCGCTGCTGGCGATGGTCACCGTGGTCGCGCCGATCGCCGGGCCGATCCTCGGCGGCTGGATCACCGACAACTACAGCTGGGAATGGATCTTCCTGATCAACGTGCCGCTCGGGGTGCTGGCCGCCTCCATCGTCGGCAGCCAGCTCAAGGGCCGGCCCGAGCAGATCGAGAAGCCGAAGATGGACTACGTCGGCCTGATCACCCTGGTGATCGGCGTCGGCGCGCTGCAGCTGGTGCTGGACCTGGGCAACGACGAGGACTGGTTCTCCTCGCCGACCATCGTGATGCTCAGCTGCGTGTCGGTGGTGGCGCTGGCGGTGTTCCTGATCTGGGAGCTCACCGACAAGGATCCGATCGTCGACCTGCGCCTGTTCCGCCACCGCAACTTCCGCGCCGGCACGCTGGCGCTGGTGGTGGCCTACGCGGCGTTCTTCAGTGTGGCGCTGCTGATCCCGCTGTGGCTGCAGCGCGACATGGGCTACACCGCGATCTGGGCCGGCCTGGCGACCGCGCCGATCGGCGTGCTGCCGGTGATCCTGACGCCGTTCGTGGGCAAGTACGCCTCGCGCTTCGACATGCGCATGCTGGCCTCGATCGCCTTCGTGGCCCTGTCCTTCACCAGCTTCCTGCGCTCGGGCTTCAACCTGCAGGTGGACTTCCAGCACGTGGCCGGGGTGCAGCTGCTGATGGGCGTGGGCGTGGCGCTGTTCTTCATGCCGGTACTGCAGATCCTGCTGTCGGACCTGGACGGACGCGAGATCGCCGCCGGCTCCGGCCTGGCGACCTTCCTGCGCACGCTGGGCGGCAGCTTCGCCGCCTCGTTGACCACGTGGCTGTGGGCGCACCGCACCCAGGAACACCACGCGCACCTGACCGAACACGTCTCCACCTATACGCCGGGCATGCAGGAGCAGGTGACGGCGATGGGCGGCGGCGACCTGCAGCACGGCGCCGCGCTGTTGAACACCATGATCAACCACCAGGCCTCGCAGATGGGTTTCAACGACATCTTCTACCTGCTGGGCTGGACCTTCCTGGCGATCATCGCCTTCCTGTGGCTGGCCAAGCCGCCGTTCGGCGCCGGTGCCGGCAGCGCGGCCAGCGCCGGCGGCCACTGAGGCACGACGATCCCCGCCCGCAAGGCGGGGATTTTTCATGCAGGGAAACGAAAGGCCGAGCGAGCGGCGCGTGCCTGCGATTGCCTTGCGGGAGCGCTCGGTGTGTGTCCACGCAATAGATGCTGTCCGGTGGTTGCTCGTCCGGGTACACAAAAAAGCCGGATGCAGCGGTTCTCGCGCCGTCATGCTGCGATGGCCGTACGGCGGCGTGATCAAGACGACCGGTAAAAAACGCCGGAGCGGTTTCTGACATCGACTGTCGATGGCCCGAAAGGTGGGCACAAAAAAACCCGCTTCCGCGGGTTTGATGTGTTGAGTCTTGGTGCCCAGGAGAGGACTCGAACCTCCACGGTTTTACCCGCTAGTACCTGAAACTAGTGCGTCTACCAATTCCGCCACCTGGGCGACTCAGGCGGAGAATTGTGCCGGTGACGAAGCGGCATGTCAACGTTTCGTGCAGGCGATGGGGCGACCGGCAGGTCTGTTGCGTGCGGAATGCATCGGCCATCGGAGACGGGCATGGAAAGCCGCCGGCAGCGCTTCGAGCCATCGTACTGCGACGGTCGGTGGGCAGCGTGATCTGGACGACAGGCACAGGCGTCGGGAGCGGTTCCGGCATCGCCCGTCGATGACCGAAGCGCGGGGCATGGACGACGGGCACAAAAAACCGCCTGGAGCGGTTTTTGACATCGCTTGTCGATGGCCCGACAGGGTTCCCGCCAGGGATGGCGGGAACAAAAAAACCCGCTTCCGCGGGTTTGATGTGTTGAGTCTTGGTGCCCAGGAGAGGACTCGAACCTCCACGGTTTTACCCGCTAGTACCTGAAACTAGTGCGTCTACCAATTCCGCCACCTGGGCGACTCAGGAGCGGAATTATGCAGGGCGTCCGTGCAGGCGTCAACAACAAAATGCGCCGTCGCGCGTGCCGGATCGGCGCCCGCGGCGGCCATGCCGCAGCGCGGCCGTCGGGCATGTCGACCGCCATGGCCGTTTGCGTTTCCGCCCTGATTCCGGCGGCCGGGCGAGGCGATGTCCGGCTGGATCGCAGGCAACAAAAAACCCGCTTGCGCGGGTTTTTTCGTTCCGAATCATGGTGCCCAGGAGAGGACTCGAACCTCCACGGTTTTACCCGCTAGTACCTGAAACTAGTGCGTCTACCAATTCCGCCACCTGGGCGATTCGGGCCGGCAATTCTGGTGGCGGCCGCGGCCTTTGTCAACGGTTTCCGGCAAGGGGAGCCGCCGCGCGGCGTACGCGCTGCATGCACACCGCAGCGGGGTACCATGGCCTGCGATGAAAAACAAAAAGACCACTGGGGCCGGCAAGGCCCGCAAGTCCGCTCCCGGCGACAAGCCGGGCAATGCACGCAAGTCCGCCAAGCTGCCGCCGTGGATGCCGGACAGCCTGGCCGCACCGGCCAAGGGCGGCCGCGGCAAGCCGAAGGACAGCGCCGCGCCGAAGAGCTTCGTGCGCGGCCGCTCCCGGCCCGCGCCGGCGGCCGCATTCGACGATCCGTACGCCGCACGCGAGGCCGAGCGCTACGCCCAGCCCATCGCCAGCCGCGAGGCGATCCTGCAGCTGCTCGACCGCTGCGAGGGGCCGCAGAATGCGGAGGAGATCGGTGCCCGGCTCGGCCTGACCGAACCCGAGCGCGCTGACGCGCTGGCCAAGCGCCTGGGCGCGATGGTGCGCGACGGGCAGCTGGTGCAGAACCGCCGCGGCGGTTTCGCCCCGGTGCTGGTCACCAACCTGATCCCGGGCGTGGTCATCGCCAATCCGGAAGGCTTCGGCTTCCTGCGCCCGGACGAGGGTGGCGACGACCTGTTCCTGCCGCCGTATGAAATGCTCAAGGTCATGCACGGCGACCGCGCCCTGGCCAACGTCACCGGCATCGACCGCCGCGGCCGCCGCGAAGGCAGCATCGCGCGCGTGCTGGAGCGTGGCGTCAACCGGCTGATCGGCAACTTCAGCGTGGAGATGGGCATCAACTACGTGGTGCCCGACGACAAGCGCATCCAGCGCAGCATCCAGATCCCGGCCGACGCCACCGGCGGGGCGAAGGACGGCCAGCTGGTGGTGTGCGAGCTGACCCAGGCGCCGGATTCGCGGCGCCCACCGATCGGCAGGGTCATCGCCGTGCTCGGTGACAAACTGACGCCGTCGCTGGTGGTGGAAACCGCCATCCACGGCCACGACCTGCCGCACGAGTTCCCGCCGGAAGTACTGGACGAAGCCACCGTCATCCCGATGACGGTCGAGCCGTCGATGATCGGCAGGCGCGTAGACCTGCGTTCCCTGCCGCTGGTGACCATCGACGGCGAGGACGCCAAGGATTTCGACGACGCGGTGTACTGCGAGCCGAACCGCGACGGCTTCCGCCTGGTGGTGGCCATCGCCGACGTCTCGCACTACGTGCGTCCCGGCACGCCGCTGGACGATGAAGCGCAGAAGCGCGCCACCTCGGTGTATTTCCCCGGTTTCGTCGTGCCGATGCTGCCGGAGACGCTGTCCAACGGCATCTGCTCGCTGCGGCCGAAGGAAGACCGCATGTGCTTCGTCTGCGACATGCAGGTGGGCCGCGACGGACAGGTGACCGGCTCGAAGTTCTACGAAGCGGTGATGAACTCGCACGCGCGCCTGACCTATACGCAGGTGTGGAACGCGGTGGGCGAGGACGACGCCGACGCCAAGGCCTTCATCGGCCCGCTGCTGCCGCAGGTCCAGAGCCTGCACCAGCTGTACCGCATCCTGGCCAAGGCGCGCGAACGCCGCGGCGCCATCGAGTTCGAATCCTCCGAAGTGCGCTTCGTGCTGGACAACCGCGGCGAGGTCACCCAGGCCGGCATGCTGGTGCGCAACGACGCGCACAAGCTGATCGAGGAATGCATGATCGCGGCCAACGTCGAGGCCGCGCGCTACCTGCTGTCCACGCACATCCCGGCGCCGTTCCGCGTGCACGAGCGGCCGCCGGAATCCAAGTTCGCCGACCTGCTGGAGTTCCTCAAGGAGTTCAAGCTGAGCCTGCCGGCGTGGAGCAAGGTGCAGCCGGGCGACTACACCCGGCTGCTGAAGAAGGTGCGCGAGCGCCCGGACGCGGCGCTGCTGGAATCGGTGCTGCTGCGCAGCCAGTCGCTGGCGGTGTATTCGCCGGACAACAACGGCCACTTCGGCCTGGCGCTGGAGGCCTACGCGCACTTCACCTCGCCGATCCGCCGCTACCCGGACCTGCTGGTGCACCGTGCCATCAAGTACGCGCTCACCGGCGGCCCGCGCGAGAAGTACACCTACACGCCGCGCGAGATGGCGGCGCTGGCGCTGCAGTGCTCCGAGCGCGAACGCCGCGCCGACGAGGCCGAGCGCGAGGTGGACGAGCGTTTCCGCGCGGCGTGGATGGAAAAGCATGTCGGCGGCCAGTTCGACGGCGTGATCAGCGGCGTGACCAGCTTCGGCCTGTTCGTCGAACTGGACGAGTCCAAGGTCAACGGGCTGGTGCACGTCACCCAGCTGCCGCACGACTATTACCAGTTCGACCCGCTGCGCAAGACGCTCACCGGCGACCGCCGCGGCGTCCAGTTCCGGCTCGGCGACCGCGTGCGCATCCTGGTGCTCAAGGCCAGCATGGAGGAGCGCAAGATCGACTTCCGCCTGGTCGAGCGGCTCGACGGCGAGGGCGGCGCGATGGACGAGGGGATGCCGCCGTTGCCGCCGCGCGGCAAGCCGGCCAAGCGCGCCAAGCAGAAGTACTGAGGCAGGAACGGCCGGTGCGCGCACCGGCCGTTTCCGTTCCGGCCCTGCGCAGGGCCAGCGGCCCCGCGTCTACCTGTCCACGGGCTGCCGGCGTTTCCCCGGGGATGCGCCGGTAGCCGGGGCGGCATCGAGGGCGCCTTTCGAGGTCGCGCCCGCCGGAGCGGGACGGCGCCAGGACGGGCCGCCGCCGGGCCTGCATTCAGCCAGCGCCGGTGCCGGCCGGGCCGATGCACTACCATTACGCGCCCAACTCCCCCTCGCGCGGTCGCAATGAGCAAGCAGAACCAGTGGATCGTCGGCGTCAACGCCGTGGCTTCGTCGATCGAGAAGGACCCGGACAACGTCCGCGAGGTGCTGATCGAGGCCGGCAGCAAGAACGCGCGGCTGGTCGAGATCGAGGAGAACGCGCGGCGCAAGGGCATCGACGTGCGCCGCGTGGGCGCGCAGGCGCTGGGCGGCGTGGCCGGGCAGGTGCGCCACCAGGGCGTGGTGGCGCGCTATGCGGCGGCGAAGCTGTGGGGCGAGAACGAACTGGCAGGGCTGGTGGAAGCCGCCGAAGGCAAGGCGTTGCTGCTGGTGCTGGACGAGGTGCAGGACCCGCACAACCTCGGCGCTTGCCTGCGCAGCGCCGCCGCTGCCGGCGTCACCGCGGTGGTGATCCCCAAGGACAAGAGCGCGCCGGTCAACGCCACCGTGCGCAAGACCAGCGCCGGCGCGGCCGACCGCATCCCGGTGGTGGCGGTGACCAACCTGGTGCGCTGCCTGAAGGACCTGCAGAAGCAGGGCGTGTGGCTGTACGGGCTGGCCGGCGAGGCGGAGCAGACCATCCACCAGCTGGACCTGCGCGGCAACGTCGCGCTGGTGATGGGCGGTGAATCCGACGGCCTGCGCCGCCTGACCCGCGAGACCTGCGACGGCCTGGTGCGCATCCCGATGCCGGGCGACGTGGAAAGCCTCAATGTGTCGGTGGCCACCGGCGTGGCGCTGTTCGAGGCGGTGCGGCAGCGGCTGGGGTAAGGCGGGGCGCAAACCGCCATCGGAAAGAAAAGACGCCGGGCGATGCCCGGCGTCTTCGTTTTCAGGTGTGGTCGACCGTGCTGGTCTCGTCGCGTTTCTCGCGCGGCGGCAGCGGCGCGTCGCCGTGCACCAGGAACCAGACGTTCTCGGCGATGTTGGTGGCGTGGTCGCCGATGCGTTCCAGGTTCTTGGCCATGAACAGCAGGTGGGTGCACGGGGTGATGTTGCGCGGGTCTTCCATCATGTAGGTGAGCAGCTCGCGGAACAGCGCGGTGTACTGCGCGTCCAGCCGCGCGTCGTCCTGGCGCAGCGCCAGCGCGGCGTCGGCGTCGTTGTCGCGGTAGGCCTGCAGCGCGCGCCGCACCTGCTGCGCGGCGAGCCGGCCGAGGGCGCGCAGGCCCTGGATCTGCGGCATCGGCGGCACCGTGGCCAGGGCGATGGAACGCTTGGCGACGTTGGCGGCGTAGTCGCCGATGCGCTCGATGTCGGCCGGGATGCGCAGGCCGGCGAGGATCTCGCGCAGGTCGCGCGCCATCGGGCCGCGCAGGGCCAGGCGCATCACGTCGTGGCTGATCTGCTGTTCCAGCGCGTCGATGGCCTCGTCGTTGGCGATGATGCGGCGCGCGGCGTTCTCGTCGCGGCGCTCGATCACGTCCAGCGCGGCCTCGAGCTGGGCGACGGACATCTCGCCCATGCGCACGATCTCGGCCACCAGGCGGTGCTGTTCTTCGTCGTAGCTTTTCACGATGTGGTCGTTGGGATGGGTGTTCATATTGGGAGCCGGGAACAGGGAAGGGGGAAGAGGGAATGGCCGGGGCGGGGCGGCGAGGTCGGGGCCTGTGGCAGGCGAAGCGCTGCTTCCATTCCCGCTTCCCTGTTTCCCCGCCTTCGCGCTTTCAGCCGAACCTGCCGGTGATGTAGTCCTCGGTCTGCTGCCTGGAGGGATTGGAGAAGATCACGTCGGTGCGGTCGTGTTCGATCAGGTCGCCCAGGTACATGAAGGCGGTGTAGTCGGACACGCGCGCGGCCTGCTGCATGTTGTGGGTGACGATGGCGATGGTGTAATCGTTCTTCAGTTCCTCGACCAGCTGCTCGATGCGGCTGGTGGAGATCGGGTCCAGCGCCGAGGTCGGTTCGTCCAGCAGTAGCACGTCGGGCTTGAGCGCCACCGCGCGGGCGATGCACAGGCGCTGCTGCTGGCCGCCGGACAGGCCCAGCGCGCTCTGGTTCAACTTGTCCTTCACCTCGTCCCACAGCGCGCCCTGGCGCAGCGCCTGTTCGACACGGTCGGCCATGTCGGCCTTGGACAGCTTTTCGTGGTGGCGGATGCCGTAGGCCACGTTCTCGAAGATGGTCATCGGGAACGGCACCGGCTTCTGGAACACCATGCCGACCTTGGAGCGCAGGCGGTTCATCGGGTACTTCGGCGAGAGGATGTTCTCGCCGTCCAGCAGCACTTCGCCGCGGGCTTCCAGCTTGGGGTACAGCGCGTAGATGCGGTTGAAGATGCGCAGCAGGGTGGACTTGCCGCAGCCGGAGGGGCCGATCAGCGCGGTCACCCGCTTTTCCGGGATTTCCAGGTTGATGTTCTTCAGCGCGTGGAACTGGCCGTAGTAGAAGTCCAGGCCGCGCGCGGCGAGCTTGACCGGTGCCGGCGTCTGCAGGTCCTGGTGCGCGGTGGGCACGGCGATGCGCTGCATCGGCACGGCGTTGGTGAGGTCGTTCATGGGCAGATCCATGGAAGGAAGTCGGTCGTTCGGTCAGTCGTTGGAGATGCGATTGCGCAGCAGCAGGCCGCGCGCGGAGAGGCTGACCAGCAGCACGAACACGGTCAGCACCAGGGCGCCGGCCCAGGCCAGCACCTGCCACGATTCGTAGGGGCTGCCGGCGAACTGGTTCATCACCACCGGCACCGAGGCCATCGGCTGGAACACGTTGCTGTTCCAGTACTGGTTGCCGAAGGCGGTGAACAGCAGCGGCGCGGTTTCGCCGGAGATGCGGGCCAGTGCCAGCAGGATGCCGGTGACGATGCCGGCCATGGCGCTGCGGTACAGCACCTGCACGATCACCTTCCACTGCGGCACGCCCAGCGCCAGCGCCGCCTCGCGCATCTGCACCGGCACCAGCCGCAGCATCTCGTCGGTGGTGCGGATCACCACCGGCAGCACGATGAAGGCCAGCGACAGGGCGCCGGCGAAGGCGGAGAAGTTGCCGCCGGTCTGCATCACGTACAGGGTGTAGACGAACAGGCCGAGCACGATCGACGGCGCCGACAGCAGGATGTCGTTGACGAAGCGCACCACCGTGCCGGCCTTGCGCGCATTGCCGTATTCGGCCAGCCAGGTGCCGGCGGCCACGCCCAGCGGGGTGCCGATGGCGATGGCCAGGGCGCACATCACCGCGCTGCCGAAGAAGGCGTTGAGCAGGCCGCCTTGCTGCATCGGCGGCGGCGTCATTTTGGTGAACAGGTCCAGGTTGATGCCGGGCAGGCCCTTGGACAGCAGGGTCCACAGGATCCAGCCCAGGAACAGCAGGCCGAACGCGGCGGTGGCGCAGGCCATCAGCAGCGCCGCGCCATTGGTGATGCGGCGGCGCAGGTACAACGAATCAGCGGCGGACATCAGTTGCCCTCCTTGCGGGACAGGCGCAGCAGCATCAGGCGGGCGATGGCGAGCACCACGAAGGTGACGATGAACAGCACGAAGCCCAGCAGCAGCAGGGCCGAGCGGTAGGTCTCGGTGGCTTCGCCGAAGTCGTTGGCGATCAGCGCGGCGATGGTGGTGCCCGGCTCCAGCAGCGACGGCGTCAGGCGCACGCTGTTGCCGATCACGAAGGCCACCGCCATGGTCTCGCCGAGGGCGCGGCCCAGGCCGAGGAAGATGCCGCCGATCACCGCCGAGCGGGTGTAGGGCAGCACGATGTCCCAGCTCACTTCCCATTTGGTCGAGCCCAGCGCGTAAGCCGATTCCTTCAGGCGGGTCGGCACGGTGAGGAACACCTCGCGCATCACCGAAGAGATGAAGGGGATCACCATGATCGCCAGCACGAAGCCGGCGGTGAGCATGCCGATGCCCAGCGGCGGGCCCTGGAACAGCGGGCCGATCAGCGGCAACCCGCCCAGGTGGTCGTTGAGGAAGGGCGTGACGTACTCGGTCATCACCGGCACCAGGACAAACAGGCCCCACATGCCGTAGATGATCGAGGGGATGCCGGCCAGCAGCTCGATGGCGGTGCCGACCGGGCCGCGCAGCCAGCGCGGCGCGACTTCGGTGAGGAAGAAGGCGATGCCGAAGCTGACCGGCACGGCGATCAGCATCGCGATGACGGCGGTGACGATGGTGCCGTAGATCGGCGCCAGCGCGCCGAACCGGTTCTCCACCGGGTTCCAGTCGGCGGTGTAGAAGAAGCTCAGTCCCTGTTCCTGCAGGGCATGGCGTCCGCCCCACAGCATCGACAGCGCGGCGCAGGCCAGCGCGGTGAGCACCAGCACGACGGTGACGATCAGGAACCCGCGGAACAGGCGGTCGTTGCGCGCGTCGCGCAGGTCGCGCGAGGTGGGTGAGGAGGCTAGGGGCGGTGCGATGGCATTCATGGCAGCGGCGGGGGCCCAAGGGAGAGGCGGGGGAGCTGAGGTAGGGGGAGAACCGTCATTCCTGCGTGGCGGGTACTGCTTTTTCGGCCGTCATTCCCGCGAAGGCGGGAATCGCTCCTGCTGTTGCCGTGCGTGGGACCTCAGGGCAACAACAACGGCAGAATCAGGAGCGATCCCCGCCTGCGCGGGGATGACGCACCGGCAGAGGCGGGGCCGCTGGGCGGCCCCGCGCCGGTGCGTCACTTGAACTCGCTGGCCCAGTAGCCCTCGATCTGCGTCACCAGTTCGGCCGGCAGCGGCACGTAGTGCAGTTCGTTGGCCTGCTGCTGGCCGTTCTCGAACGCCCACTTGAAGAAGGCCAGCGTGTCGCGGCTGCGCTTGGCATCCTTGGGCTGCTTGTGCATCAGCATGAAATTGGTGGCGGTGATCGGCCAGGCGTTGGCGCCCGGGGCATTGGTGATGACCAGGTTGAAGTCCCTGGCGCCGGCCCAGTCGGCGCTGGCAGCGGCGGCGGCGAAGGTCTCGGCGGTCGGCTGCACCCAGTTGCCGGCGGCGTTCTGCATCGACGCGTACGGCATGCCGTTCTGCAGCGCGTAGGCCAGTTCGACGTAGCCCAGCGCGCCCTTGATCTGCTGCACGTAGGAGGCCACTCCCTCGTTGCCCTTGCCGCCGACGCCGTCCGGCCACTGCACCGAGGTGCCTTCGCCGACCTTGTCCTTCCATTCGCCGCTGACCTTGGACAGGTAGTTGGAGAAGTTGAAGGTGGTGCCCGAGCCGTCGGAGCGGTGCACCAGGGTGATCTTGGTGTCGGGCAGGGACACGCCCGGGTTGGCGGCGGCGATGGCCTTGTCGTTCCAAGTCTTGATCTTGCCCAGGAAAATGTCGGCGAGCAGCGCGCCGCTCAGGCGCAGCTGGCCCGGCTGCACGCCTTCCAGGTTCACCACCGGCACCACGCCGCCGATGGCCGAGGGGAACTGGCCCAGGCCGGCCTGCGCCAGTTCCTCGGAGGACAGCGGCTTGTCGGACGAGCCGAAATCGACGGTGCCGGCCTTGATCTGGGCGATGCCGCCGCCCGAGCCGATGGACTGGTAGTTGATTCTGGCGCCGGTGGCGGCGTTGTAGTCGGCCGACCACTTGGACACCAGCGGGAAGATGAACGACGCGCCGGCGCCGGATATCTCGGCGGCCACCTTGTCGCCGGCGGCCGGTGCCGATGCCGGCGCGGAGCCAGTGCTGGAAGCGGCGGAGTCGCTCTTGCCGCCGCAGGCCGACAGGCCCAGCGCGATGGCAAGGGAAAGGGCGGCAAGGCCGGTCGTATGCAGTTTCATGGGGGCTCCATGGCGGGAAAGTACCGGCGTCGCCGGCGGATGCGGCTATGAAATGATGTTTTTGTTACAGGCTGATTACATGGGGCGGGAAAGGGGAGGCGGGCACGGGGAAGGGAGGGGGCTCGGCAGGGCTTCATTCCAGGGATCTGGCCGCGTTTCTCGGGTAGACGCCTCCGGCGCGCCACCGCTTCCCGCTTCCCCGCTCCCGCTTCCCCGCTCCAAAAAAAAGCGCGGATCACTTGATCCGCGCCCGAGGCGACGAGGGAGAGGGGCCCGCCGGCTCTTTGCTCTCAGTAACGCATGTTCTGCTGCCAGTAGGTCTCGATCTGGCGGACCAGCGGGGCGGGCAGCGGCACGTAGTCCAGCTGGCGGGCCTGGGCGCTGCCGTTGGCATAGATCCAGCGGAAGTACTCGACGGTGGCCTTGGCGCCTTCGGTCGTCTTGGGCTGCTTGCGCATCAGGATGAAGTTGGTGGCGGTGATCGGCCAGGACTGCTCGCCCGGGGCGTTGGTCATCACCAGGTAGAAGTCCCTGGCGTTCGCCCAGTCGGCGCTGGCGGCGGCGGCCGAGAAGGTTTCGTCGCGCGGCTGCACGAAGTTGCCGGCGGCGTTCTTCATGCGCGAGAAGGTCAGGCGGTTCTGCAGCGCGTAGGAGAACTCGACGTAGCCGATCGAGCCGCGGATCTGCTTTACGTAGGCGGCCACGCCTTCATTGCCCTTGCCGCCGATGCCCACCGGCCACTGCACCGTGGTGCCTTCGCCGACCTGCTTCTTCCAGTCGGCGCTGACCTTGGACAGGTAGTTGGTGTAGTTGAAGCTGGTGCCCGAGCCGTCCGAGCGGTGCACGACGGTGATCTTGGCGTCCGGCAGGGTCAGGCCGGCGTTGAGGGCGACGATGGCCGGATCGTTCCACTTGGTGATCTTGCCAAGGAAGATGTCGGCCAGGGTCGGGCCGTCCAGCTTCATCGCACCGGCTTCCACGCCGGCCACGTTGATCACCGGGACCACGCCGCCGATCACCGACGGGAACTGCACCAGGCCGGCCGAGGCCAGCTCTTCCGGCTTGAGCGGGGCGTCGGACGAGCCGAAATCCACCGTGTTCGCCTTGATCTGGGCGATGCCGCCGCCCGAACCGATGGACTGGTAGTTCACCTTCTTGCCGGTGGCGGCGCTGTAGTCGGCCGACCACTTGGACATGACCGGATAGATGAAGGAAGCGCCGGCGCCGGTGACATCGGCGGCATTGGCGGCGAACACGGACGACGCGGCGAGGATGGCGACGACGGCGCGCGATTTGATGGCGTGGATCACGAATGTCTCCTGGGAGGTGAATGTGCGGTGAGTTCCGCCCGGCGCCTATTCCATAACCATTCGATGACAGCGCCGCGTCCGTCCCGTGACGCGGATATGACAGGGCTGGTCGAAGAGGCGATATTTGGGCGCTACCCGGCGGCGAGCGGCGGCCTCTTGGCAGGCCGCGGGTGGATCGCGTCGGGAAACGTTGGACGATTGCGCGCGGTTGCCGGCAATCGCGCGCTGCTGGCGGGTGTCTTCGTCCGCGGATGCGCGGGGCTGTACCGCTGGCCCGCAGGCGGGGCGGACGTCCAGCGTGCGTATGTGTCATGGAAGTCGCCGATGCGCTCGACGTGCGATCCGCCCAGCGTTGTGGGGCGATGGCCGGATGATTGAGGGAACGCATCCGGCTGCCATCCAGCCCGCATGGTTGCAGGCGCCCCTGCCGGCGACGGGACCGCGGGAGCGCTGCTGCTGGCGCTCTTCTCTGGCCGGAGCCCGGAACGACGAACGCCCCTTGCGGGGCGTCCGTGCTGCTGCCTGGAGGGCGCCGCTTACCAGAAGAACTGCAGGCGGGCTTCCAGGATGTCCGGCTTGTCGGCGACGAAGCCGCGCGCGCTGGAGGAGTACTTCTTGCTGTCGACCATCACGTAATTCAGCGAGGCCTTGAAGTTGGAGCGCCAGTACCAGTTGGCGCCGACGGTCCAGATGTCCATCTTGCCGCCCAGCACGCCGTCCACCAGCGGGGCGCCGCCGGCGACGGCCGGTGCGCGCAGGCCGCCATCGTTCAGGTCGATGTGGTCGAAGCGCGCGCCCAGCTGCCACATGCCGCGGCCCGGCTCGTCCGCCAGGCCCAGCGTCGGGGTGCCGCCCTTGTAGCCCCAGGTCTCGCCGGTGACGTTCCACACGCCGCTGACGTAATAGCCGTCGCTGGTGTAGTTGCCGTGGTCATAACGCTTGACCTTGGCGCTGTAGTACTCGCCCTGGGCCTTGAACGGGCCGTGCACGTACATGGCTTCGGCGCCGAGCGTGCCGATGCGGTCGGTGTCCTTGAGGTCGCCGCTGTCGACCAGGCGCACGGTGGCCAGGTCGGCGTTCGGGCGGGCGCGCAGGCGCAGCGTATCGGCGTCGGTGTCGTAATCGGCGTAGCTCAGGCCGAAGTGCAGGATGTTGCCCTTCTCGTTGATCGGGGCGAAGGTGCCGCGCACGCCATAGCCGCTGCCGTGGGCCAGCTTGCGGGTCAGTTCGCGGCCGAAGGCCGACGCGGTGATCGACCAGTCGGCATCGCCGACACCGTAACCCACGCCGAGGCGGCGGGCGACGGCGTAGGTATTGGTAACGGTGGCCTTGGAGATGAAATCGTTGTTCTTGGTGCTGGACAGCTCTTCCAGGCTGTTGGGCTGCTTGAACTGGCCGGCCTGCAGGAAGTGGCTGCCGTTGCCGCCCAGCTTGTACTTGAGGTTGGTGTCCAGGAACTTGTCGGCCTTGGCGTCGTAGCCCACCACCCACTCGATGTTGCCCGGGCCCTTGCCCTTGAGCACCAGCTCGGCGCGGCGCAGCTCGAACTCGCTGTTCTTGCCGTTCAGGCCGGCGGTACCGTTGAGGTCGGCCTTGTCGTTGCTGAACCAGTTGCCGTCGGCCTGCACCAGGCCTTCGAAGGTGATTTCGGAACCGCCAATGACGTCGATGGCGACTTCAGCGTGAGCAGCCGGCGCGAACAGTGCCGCGGCGACGGCCGCCGTAAGGAGTTGGCGATGCAGTTTCATGGGGTGGGTAGCCTTGCAGGCAGGTTGAGGATGCTGCGCAGGCTAGAGCGTAAGGATTGCGTAAATATGACAGTCCGGCGACGTGCGCCACGTGCGGCTGCGCCCGACGTAGCGTATTGAACGGACGGGCTGTTACCGGCAGGTGTCGTGCAGATGGCAGTCGGCCGGCCCGTGGTGGCGGTTCGGCGCCGTTGTGCCGAAGCCGCGCCCGCGGCTGGCCATGGTGCCGCCGCGTCAGGCGACGGTTTGTCCTTGGTTTTGTCCTTGTAGTGGCACAGGTCGCGGATCACGCACTGCGGGCAGTCCGGCTTGCGCGCCGGCCCGCAGCGATGGATCGGCGGCATTGGGGTCGATGCCGCGCCCGCGGCTGACCATGCCGCCGCGTCAGGCGACGGTTTTGTCCTTGTAGTGGCACAGGTCGCGGATCACGCACTGCGGACAGTCCGGCTTACGCGCCTTGCACACGTAACGTCCATGCAGGATCAACCAGTGATGCGCATCCTGCAGGAACTCGGCCGGAATCACCGTCAGCAACCCGTCCTCCACCGCGCGCACGTCCTTGCCCGGCGCCAGGCCGGTGCGGTTGGAGACGCGGAAGATATGCGTGTCCACCGCCATGGTCGGTTCGCCGAAGGCGGTGTTGAGCACCACGTTGGCGGTCTTGCGGCCGACCCCGGGCAGGGCTTCGAGCGCGGCGCGGTCGGCGGGCACCTCGCCGTCGTATTTCTCGACCAGGATCGCGCAGGCGGCGATCACGTTCTTCGCCTTGGCGTTGAACAGGCCGATGGTGGAGATGTACGGCTTCAGCCCTTCCTCGCCCAGCGCGAGGATGGCCTGCGCGGTGTTGGCCACCGGGAACAGCCGGCGCGTGGCCTTGTTCACGCCCACGTCGGTAGCCTGGGCCGACAGCGTCACCGCCACCAGCAGCTCGAACGGCGTGCTGTATTCCAGTTCGGTGGTCGGATGCGGGTTCAGTTCGCGCAGGCGCGTGAACATCTCGCGCACTTCCTCGCGGGTCATGCGTTTGGAGCGGGGAACGAGCGAAGAGGAACGAGGAACGAGAGAAGCGCTTTGTTTCTTCACTTTCTTCGCCGCGTTCTTCGCCACTTTGGCTCCCGCCTTTGTTTCGGCCTTTGCTTTCACTCGTTCCTCTTCACTCGTTCCTGGCCTTCGCCTTTGCCCGCGCCAGGATCGCCGCGGCCGCCGGCGGCAGGGCGGGCTTGCGGTCGGGCGCCGGTGGCGGCGCGCGCCGCGCCTCGCGTTCGGCGGCGCGACGGGCCAGGCGCACGGCGCGTGCGCGGTGGCGCGTGCGCGCGGCCCAGGCGTCGCGCAGGCGCTGCTGGGCGTCCTGCAGCAGCCGCGGCAGGCGCGGGTCCAGCGCCGCGTCGCCCGGCTGCGCGACGTAGTCCATCAGCCCGGCGTCGAGCGCCGCGTCGATGTCGTCGTCCAGCACGTGCTGCAGCAGCTGGCGCGGGGAGGCGGAAGGAGGGGGCATCGCGGCGCGGATCAGCAGTTGCGGAATTCCGGCGCGCGGCGTTCGAGGAAGGCGCTGGTGCCCTCGCGCATGTCCTGGGTGGAGAACATCAGCCCGAACTGCGCGCTTTCGTATTCCAGCCCTTCCTCGATGCCGCATTCGCCGCCGACGTTGACCGCGTCGAGCATGCCGCGCAGCGCCAGCGGCGCGGCCTTGGCCAGCTGCGTGGCGATCTTCAGGGTTTCCGCCTCCAGCTCGGCGGCCGGCACGACGCGGTTGACGATGCCCAGCTGCTGGGCGCGGGCGGCGTCGATCGGCGCGCCGAGCAGGCACAGTTCCAGGGTGGCGGCGCGGCCGGCCAGGCGCAGCAGGCGCTGGGTGCCGCCAAAGCCCGGGATCAGGCCGAGGTTGATCTCCGGCTGGCCGACCCTGGCGCTGTCGGCGGCGATGCGCAGGTGGCAGGCCATCGCCAGTTCCAGGCCGCCGCCCAGGGCGAAGCCGTTCACCATCGCGATCACCGGCTTGGGCAGGCGCTCGATGCGCCGCATCAGGCGCTGGCCGAGCAGGGAGAAGTCGCGCCCCTGCACCGCGCTGAGCCCGTTCATCTCGGCGATGTCGGCCCCGGCCACGAAGGCCTTGGCGCCGGCGCCGGTCAGCACCACCACCCGCACGTCCGCGGCCGCGGCGGCCTCGGCGAAGGCCGCGTCCAGCGCCTCCAGGGTCTGGCGGTTGAGCGCATTGAGCTTTTCCGGGCGCTGCACGGTGAGGGTGCGCACGCCATCACGGGTGCTGATGGAAACCGGTGCGTCGGACATGCTGACTCCAGGGAAAAGTTAAGAAAAAGTGATCCGGGAACTCCCGCCACGACCGTTGGTCAGAAGCCCTTGTCGTCAGTGGCGGTCCGCCGTTGTGGCGGCTATCCTAACCCGTCGCCTCTAGCGGCATGGTTGCCCTGAGACATCTTTCCTGGAGAACTGTTTGATGAAGTTGCGTTCTATCGCGGTCGCCGTGGCCGCCCTGGCCCTTACCGGCACTGCAATCGCCCAGGACGTCTCGTCCGAGAAGGGCAAGCTGAGCTACTACTTCGGATACGACTACGGCAACAACCTGGCCGAGCTCACCGCCCGCGGCGAACAGCTGGACATCGCCTCGGTCGTCAAGGGCCTGCAGGACGCCTACGCGAAGAAGCAGCCGGCGATCACCAGCGACCAGCTCAAGCCGGCCGTCGAGGCGTTCCAGCGCCGCGAGCAGGGCCGCGCCGAGGCCGCCAAGGCCGAGTACGAGAAGGCCGCCGCCGAGAACAAGACCCGCAGCGACCAGTTCATCGCCGCCAACAAGGCCAAGGCCGGCGTGCAGACCCTGCCCAGCGGCGTGCAGTACCGCGTGATCGAAGCCGGCGCCGGCGCCAAGCCGACCCAGGCCAGCACCGTCGCGCTGGAAGTGGCCGGTCCGTTCCCGTACGGCCAGCGTCCGCAGGAGGCCCGCCCGGCCCAGCAGATCCCGTCGATCAAGGTCAGCGAAGTGGAAATGCAGGCCATGCGCGAGACCCTGCTGCAGATGCCGACCGGCGCCAAGTGGGAAGTCACCCTGCCGCCGGAGAAGGCCTACGGCGCCGATCCGCGCACCCCGTTCCCGCCGAACGTGGCCGTGCAGTTCGAGATCAAGCTGGTCAGCGTCAAGTAACCAGCAAGTGACGGAACGACGCGCCGGTGGCCTCCACCGGCGCGTTTTTCGTTTGTGCGGCCGGCCGTTCCATGGCGACAGGCCCGTCCATGCGATGCCATCGCGTCGGGGACGATTGCAGTAGGCTTGGGAGTGTCGTGACCGATGGATGCCGTACGCCGTGCCATTTCCAGTCCCTGCATCGGAATCTGCTCGCTGGATGGTGCCGGCCGCTGCCGCGGCTGCCTGCGCACGGGCGAGGAGATCGCCGGCTGGATGCGCATGAGCGAGCAGCACCGCCAGCACCTGATGCGGGACGTGTTGCCGGCGCGTGCGCTGGAAGCCGGTTCGCTGGCCGCCGCGCTGCCGGGCCATGAGCGCCTGCTGCGCGCGTTGAATCCGCTGGGCACCGCGCCCACCGACAAGGGCTGGAACTACGGCGAACTGGCCGACCTGCTGCCGCCCGGGCCGCCGGCCGAGGCCGCGGTGCTGGCCGGGCTGGTGCCGCGCCCGCAGGGCGTGCAGGTGCTGCTCACCCGCCGTACCGAGACGCTGCGCAACCACGGCGGCCAGGTCGGCTTTCCCGGCGGGCGCATCGAACCGGGCGACCGCAACCCGGTGGCGGCGGCGCTGCGCGAGAGCGGCGAGGAGATCGCGCTGCCGCATGAGCGGGTGCAGGCGCTGGGTTATCTCGACCCGTTCGTCACCATTTCCAGCTTCCGCGTCACCCCGGTGGTGGCGGTGATCGACCCGGCGTTCGTGCCGGTGCCGCAGCCTGCGGAAGTGGCCGAAGTGTTCGAGGTGCCGCTGGATTTCCTGATGGACCCGGCCAACCTGCGCCAGGTCGAGATCGACCACCGCGGCCGCATCCGCCACGTGCTCGAATACACCTGGCCCGGCCAGCGCATCTGGGGCGCGACCGCGGCCATCCTCTACAACCTGCGTCGCCGACTGGAGCAGACCCCATGAATACCATCGACCCGCCGTGGACCACGCTGGTGGACGCGGCCTCGCTCGCCGTCGCCCTGGCCGCCGCGCCGCCGCGCCTGGTCGATGCGCGCGCCACCGCCAGCACCGCCACGCGGCTGGTGGACGCGCGCTTCTCGCTGGCCGATCCGCAGTCCGGCGCCGCGCAGTACGCGGCCGGGCATCTGCCGGGCGCGGTATACGCCGACCTCAACCGTGATCTTTCCGACCTGTCGCGGCAGGGCCACGGCCGCCATCCGCTGCCGGACAGCGATGCCTTCGCCGCCACGCTGGGGCGCTGGGGCATCGGCCCGGACACGCAGGTCGTGGTCTACGACGCCGGCGACGGCAGCATGGCGGCGGCGCGGCTGTGGTGGCTGCTGCGGCTGATCGGCCATCGTCGGGTCGCGGTGCTTGATGGCGGGCTGGCGGCCTGGCAGGCCGCCGGGCAGCCGCTGTCCACCGGCGAGGCGGACGTGCCGGCGTTGCCGCCGTATCCGGGTCGGTTCGACCTGTCCCAGGTCGCCAGCGCCGACGAGATCGCCGCACGCCTGTCGCAGGCGCCGGGCTGGCTGATCGACGCGCGCGCCGGCGAGCGCTATCGCGGCGAGGTCGAGCCGCTGGACCGCGTCGCCGGCCATGTGCCCGGCGCGCTCAACCGCCCGTTCGCGCTCAATCTGCGCGATGGCCGGTTCCGCCCGGCGAAGGAACTGCGCGCCGAACTGGAACCGCTGCTGGGCGCCCACGCGCCGGGCGAGGCGGTGATGATGTGCGGCTCCGGCGTCACCGCCTGCCACCTGCTGCTGGCCTTCGAGGTCGCCGGCCTGACGGGTGCGCGGGTATTCGCCGATTCGTGGAGCGGCTGGTCGTCCGACCCCTCGCGCCCGGTGGCACGCCCGTAGGAGCGGCTTCAGCCGCGATGGGGCTGTCCCGTTGGAATCCGGTGATGGAGGGAGGCGTGCCGTGCAGGCCGTCTCGGACAGCCCCATCGCGGCTGAAGCCGCTCCTACGGGGATACCGGCAGGCGGTGCAGCGGGATCGCCGCCAGCACGTCGTCCCACGGGAACCGCGGCCCCGGATCGCGCTTGCGCGGCACCTTGCGCGACGGATCGTCGCTGGCCGCCACCTGTTCGGTGTCCAGGTCCTCGTGGCCGGCGATCCAGCGCAGCGCCGGCAGCTGCTGGGGCAGCCAGCGCAGCAGCGCGACCAGCGCGTCGATCTGGGCCTGCGGATAGGGTTCGTCCATCGCCTGGTGGCGCGAATCCAGCCAGTGCGGGTAGCGGCCGGTGTTGACCAGTTCGATGCCGAGTGCGCGCGGATTGATGCCGCGCACGTGGTGCGCGCTGCGCTCGGGCGCGACGTACTGGTGGATGCTGCCGTCGCGGTCGATGTAGTAATGCCCGCTGTTGCCGGTGCCGCTGTCGTAGAGCACGCGCTCGCCGTACTCGCGCGCCATCGCCAGGTCCGGCAGCTCGGTGCAGTGGATCACCACCAGGTCGATCGCCGCCGGTTCGCGCAGCGGCAGCAGCGGTTCGTAGGGCAGGGGCGCGGCGTGGATGGCGGGCATGGCGTGCATCGGCGGATGCTAGCATTGCCGCCCCGTTCCGCTTCGTTTTCCGGTGTCCAATGAGCCGCGGCCACTGCATTCTTTCCCACGGTTTCGAGAGCGGTCCCGACGCGACCAAGGTCACCGCGCTGGCCGACGTCGCGCAGCGCCTGGGCTGGACCCATGAGCGCCCGGACTACACCGATCTGGATGCCCGTCGCGAGATCAGCGAGGTGGGCGACGTGCCCGGGCGCCTGCAGCGCCTGATCCGCCTGGCCGGCGACGCCGCCGCGCGCGGCCCGGTGGTGCTGGCCGGTTCCAGCCTCGGCGCCTATATCTCGGCAATCGCCTCGCTGCACGTGCCGGTGCGCGGGCTGTTCCTGATGGTGCCACCGACGAAAATGGGACCGATGCCCGCGCTGGATGCGGCGCCCGTGCCGACCAGCGTGGTCCACGCCTGGCGCGATGAACTGATCGCGCCGGCGGCGGTGATCGAGTGGGCGCAGGCCCGCGCCGCGCGGCTGCTGCTGGTCGACGACGGCCATCGCCTTGAGAACCATGTCGAGGCCTCGGCGCGTGAATTCGAGGCCCTGCTGCAGACGTTGTGACGCGGGGTTCGCCCCGCACGATGCCTTCCCGGTGAAGCCCATGCAGGGCAAGCCCCGCCTTTACGCCGAGTCAAGGAACGCAGGCCATCGCCGGCTGCCCGGTGCCGCGGCCCGGCCCCGTACAATGGCGCCCCCGGCCCGTTGCCGTTCCCCGTGATATCCCCCGTGAAATTCTTCGTTTCCTGCGCCAAGGGCCTGGAGTACCTCCTGGCCGATGAACTGCTGGCGCTGGGCCTGCCCAGGGCCACCGCCACCATCGCCGGGGTCAACGCCGAAGGGGAACTGAGCGACGCGCAGCGCGTGGTGTTGTGGTCGCGCCTGGCCAGCCGCGTGCTGTGGCCGCTGGCCGAATTCGACTGCCCGGACGAGGGTGCGCTGTACCAGGGCGTGCTGGCGATGCCGTGGGAAGAGCATCTGGACGCCGAGCTGACGCTGGCGGTCGATGCGCATGTCTCCGGTACCGCCATCACCCACGCGCGCTTCGCCGCGCAGCGGATCAAGGATGCGGTGGTGGACCGCCTGCGCGGGGAGGGCCTGGAGCGGCCGTCGGTGAACGTCGAATTGCCGGACGTGCGTATCAACCTGTCGCTGCGCAAGGGCCGGGCCACGATTTCCATCGACCTCGGCGGCGGTTCGCTGCACAAGCGCGGCTGGCGCCTGGCGCAGAACGACGCGCCGCTGAAGGAAAACCTGGCCGCCGCGGTGCTGCTGCGCGCTGGCTGGCCGAAGATCCACGCCGAAGGCGGCGGCCTGCTCGACCCGATGTGCGGCGGCGGCACGCTGCTGATCGAAGGCGCGCTGATGGCGGCCGACGTCGCCCCCGGACTGCAGCGCCACGGCAGCCTGCCGCCCAGCCGCTGGCGCGGCTTCGATCAGGCGCAATGGCGCGAACTGATGGCCGAGGCGCGCGAGCGCGAGCGCATCGGCCGCGCCGCGCTGAAACAGGTGATCCACGGCAGCGATCTGGACCCGCAGGCGATCCGCGCCGCCAAACAGAACGCGGAGGAGGCCGGCGTCGGCGAGGCGATCTGGTTCGGCGTGCGCGACGTGGCCGACGTGCAGGTGCCGCCGCAGGAAACCGGCTGCGTGGTCTGCAACCCGCCCTACGACGAACGCCTGGCCGCCGATGCCGCGCTGTACCGCCGCCTTGGCGACGCGCTCAAACAGGCGGTGCCGCAGTGGCGCGCCAGCCTGCTGTGCGGCAGTGCCGAGCTGGCCTTCGCCACCGGCCTGCGCGCGCGCAAAACCTACCAGCTGTTCAACGGCGCCATCGAATGCACGCTGATCGTCTGCGACCCCATCGCGGTGGCCGGGCGCGCGGACGATGGCCGGCCGCGCGAACTCAGCGAGGGCGCGCAGATGGTGGCCAACCGGCTGCGCAAGAACCTGAAGAAGTTCAAGAGCTGGCGCGCGCGGGAGAACGTGAGCTGCTTCCGCGCCTACGACGCCGACCTGCCCGAATACGCGGCGGCGATCGACGTCTACCAGGAGGATGGCGGCAAGCGGCGCACCTTCCTGCATGTGCAGGAATACGCCGCGCCGGCCGCCATTCCCGACGCCGACGTGCGCCGGCGCCGCAACGAACTGCTGGCCGCCGCGCGCGAGGTGTTCGAGGTGCCGGCCGAGCAGGTGGCGCTGAAATCGCGCGAGCGCGGCAAGGGCGGCAGCAAGTACGGCCGCTTCGAGCAGCGCGGCGAGTTCGTCCTGGTGCGCGAGAACGAGGCGCTGCTGCGGGTGAACCTGTTCGACTACCTGGACACCGGCCTGTTCCTGGACCACCGCCCGCTGCGCCGGCACATGGCCGAACAGGCGCGCGGCAAGCGCTTCCTCAACCTGTTCTGCTACACCGGCGTGGCCAGCGTGGAAGCGGCGGTGGCCGGCGCGGCCTCGACCACCAGCGTCGACCTGTCCGGCACCTACCTGCAGTGGTGCGCCGACAACCTGGCCCTGAACGGCATGGGCGGCAGCCGCCACCAGCTGGTGCAGGCCGATGCGATCCAGTGGCTGGAAGCCGAGCAGGGCCAATACGACGTGATCTTCTGCGACCCGCCGACCTTCTCCAACTCCGCGCGCGCCGAGGACTTCGACGTGCAGCGCGAGCAGCTGCGCCTGCTGCGCGCGGCGGTGGCGCGGCTGGCGCCGGGCGGCGTGCTGTATTTCTCCAACAACTTCCGCCGTTTCAAGCTGGAAGAGAACGCCGTTGCCGAATTCGCGCGCTGCCGTGAGATCAGCGCCAGGACCATCGGCCCGGATTTCGAACGCAACGCGCGCATCCATCGCGCGTGGGAGCTGCAGCGGCTGCCGTAAGCGCGGTCTGCCCCATCCGTAGGAGCGGCTTCAGCCGCGATGGGCTCTCCCGATCCTCCTTGCCTGATGAATCGCAGGAAAGGCTCATCGCGGCTGAAGCCGCTCCTACGTGACGCATTGGAGGCTGTGAGAGCCGGCGATGGATCGCACGAGGGGGGATCCCGCCGGGAGCACCCACCGCGCACGGCGCTTCTACGGATGCGCCGGCGCCGGCTCCAGCACGATGCAGTCCACCGGGCAGGGCGGGATGCACAGCTCGCAGCCGGTGCACAGGTCGGCCAGCACGGTGTGCATGTACTTGGCGCCGCCGACGATGGCATCCACCGGGCAGGCCTGGATGCACTTGGTGCAGCCGATGCAGTCGGCCTCGACGATGACCGCGACCTGCGCCGGCTTGTGCTCGCCGCGGCTGCGGTCGAAGGGCCGCGCCGGCACGCCGAGGATGCGCGCCAGCGTGCGCGCGCCGGCATCGCCGCCGGGCGGGCAGTGGTCGATGCCGGCCTCGCCGCGCGCCATCGCCTCGGCGTATGGGCGGCATCCGTCGTAGCCGCATTGCCCGCACTGGGTCTGCGGCAGCACCCGGTCCAGGCGTTCGATCAGGTTGTCCGCTGTGTCGTGCATGCGTGGCGTAGGCTGCGCGTGGCTCAGGAAATCTGCCTGCCGCGATACCAGCGCTCATGCGCCAGCGCCAGCATCGGCTTGTCCTCGCGGCTGTCGCCGTAGGCGTGGATGCGGCCGAACGTGCCCAGGTCGAACAGCCGCCGGATGTGCGCCACCTTGCGCGGGCCGCAGTCGCCGTCGGCGTAGCGGCCGGTCAGGCGGTTGTCCTGCACTTCCAGCCGGTTGCAGATCACGCGCAGGCCCAGCCCGTCGCACCACGCCTGCAGGTACAGGTCGATGGAGGCCGAGACCACGGCCACGGTATGTCCCTGCGCCTTGTGCCACTGGATCTGCTCCAGCATCTCCGGGCGCATCATGCCGGGCAGGTGGTCGCGGGCGTAGTCGGCGGCCATCTGCGCGATCTCGCCGGCATGGCGGCCGGTGAACACCTGCGCGGTGACGCGGCGGCGGATGCGCTCGGCCGAAATCAGCTTCAGGCGATAGGCCAGCAGCCACGGCCCGACCCGCCACCACGCCTGCGCACGCTGCTCCGGCGTGGCCACGCGCCGCAGGAAGCGGCTGTAGGTGTCGCAGGTGGTGATGGTGTGGTCGAAATCGAACAAGGCAAGTTCCATGGGGAGCGGGGATGCGGGAATGAAGGGGCGGGGCGCTTGAAAGGTCGGGTGTGAAGCAGGTTTTGAACCTGACATGGATCATCCGTACCGGGGTTGCATCATTCCCTTTTCCCCCTTCCCTGTTCCCCGCCTCACCGCACCGGCATGCCAGGCAGGGCGCCCGCGTCGGCATCCAGCAGCGCCAGCGCGCCGCCGTCGAAGCCGGCCGACAGGATCATGCCTTCGCTCAGGCCGAAACGCATCTTGCGCGGCGCCAGGTTGGCGATGAACACCACGCTGCGGCCGACCAGCTTTTCCGGCTCGCCGTAGCTGCCGCGGATGCCGGAGAAGATCTGGCGCTGGCCCAGGTCGCCGGCGTCGAGCAGGAAGCGCAGCAGCTTGTCCGAACCTTCGACGAAGCCGCACTCGATCACCTTGCCGATGCGCAGGTCGAGCCTGGCGAAATCGTCGATGCCGATGTATGCGGACGCCTCGCCCTCGGCCTTGGCCTCCACCTTCGCTTCCGCCTTGGCGGGCTTTTCGGCCTTGGCCGGCTTGGCGTCGGCGGCGGGCGCGGCGGCGAGGGTGTCCTTGGAGGCGTCGGTCATGGCGTCGATCATCTTGGGGTCGATACGGGTGAACAGCGCCACGTAGGGCGCGATGGTGTGGGCGGTGAGCGGGGCGGCGATGTCGCCCCAGCCGGTCATCGGCGCGTTGAGGAAGCCTTCGGCCTGCTGCGCGGTGGCCGGCAGCACCGGCTTGAGTGCGGCGACCAGCACGCGGAACAGGTTCAGGCCCTGGGTGCAGACCGCCTGCAGTTCGGCGTCGGCGCCTTCTTGTTTGGCGATCACCCACGGCTTGGTGTCGTCGATGTACTTGTTGGCCTCGTCGGCCAGCGCCATGGTCAGGCGGATCGCGGCGGCCGGGTCGTTGCGCTCGTAGGCTTCGCGCACCGGCGCCAGCGCGGCGACGAAGCGGTCGTACTGGGCCGGGTCCGGCAGCGCGTCGGCCAGGCGACCGTCGAAACGCTTGGAGATGAAGCCGGCGCAGCGGCTGGCCAGGTTGACGAACTTGCCGACCAGGTCGGCGTTCACACGCGCGGTGAAGTCGGCCAGGTTCAGATCCAGGTCGTCCACGCCGCCGGAGGACTTGGCGGCGAAGTAGTAGCGCAGCGCTTCCGGCGCCAGGCCCACGTCCAGATAGGTGCGGGCCATGACGAAGGTGCCGCGCGACTTGCTCATCTTGGCGCCGTCCACGGTCAGGTAGCCGTTGACGTGCAGCTTCGTCGGCGCGCGCAGGCCGGCGCCGTGCAGCACCGACGGCCAGAACAGGCCGTGGAAGTTGACGATGTCCTTGCCGATGAAGTGGTGCAGCTCGGTGTCGCTGCCGGCGGCCAGCACCGCGTCGAAGTCGTCGCCGGTCTTCGCGCACAGGTTGCGGAAGCTGGACAGGTAGCCGATCGGCGCGTCCAGCCACACGTAGAAGTACTTGCCCGGGGCGCCGGGGATCTCGAAGCCGAAATAGGGCGCGTCGCGGGAGATGTCCCAGGCGCGCAGGCCGCCCTCGGCGTCCAGCCATTCGGCCAGCTTGGCCTTGACGCCCGGCAGGGCCACGTCGCCGGCCAGCCAGTCGCGCAGGAAGTCCTGGAAGCGGCCCACCTCGAAGAAGTAGTGCTCCGAGTCGCGGATCTCGGGCGTCGCGCCGGACACCACCGACTTCGGATCGATCAGGTCGGTCGGGCCGTAGGTGGCGCCGCAGACCTCGCAGTTGTCGCCGTACTGGTCCGGCGACTTGCACTTCGGGCAGGTGCCCTTGATGTAGCGGTCGGGCAGGAACATCCCCTTGGCCGGGTCGTAGAACTGCGCCACCGAGCGCCGGCTGATGTGACCGGCGGCATCGAGCCTGTTGTACAGCGCCTCGGTCAGCTCGCGGTTGGCGGCCGAGTTGGTCGAGTCGTAGTGGTCGAAATCCACGCCGAAAGCGGCGAAGTCGCGCTCATGGCTGGCCTGGATGTTGGCGATGAAGGTTTCCGGGCTCACCCCGGCCTTTTCCGCGGCCAGCATGATCGGCGTACCGTGGGTGTCGTCGGCGCAGACGTACCAGACCTTGCCACCCATCAGCCGGCGCGCGCGTACCCAGATGTCGGCTTGGATGTAGCCGACCAGGTGGCCCAGGTGCAGCGGGCCGTTGGCATAGGGCAGGGCGTTGGTGACGAGCGCGGTACGGGTCATGGCCGTTGGGGAGAACAGGGGGACCGCGGATTATCGCACGGCGCGCCTTGCCGGCCGGAAACAGGCCGGGAAATACGAAACCCGGCCGCGACCGGGTTTCGTGAGAGATGACGTAAGGGGCAGGAGCGGCTTCAGCCGCGATGGGGCCTGCGTGTGAACCCTGCCGCAACTGTCGGCATGCGGGCAGGGGTGATGGGTAAAGCCCCCTCGCGGCTGAAGCCGCTCCTGCGCGGGGATGGGGTTACATGCGCTCCCACACCTGCGACTTGCAGATGAAGGCGATGCAGCCGGAGACCTGCAGTTTGCGGCCACCCTCGATCAGTTCCATCTTGGACTTGTAGACCTTGCCCTCGTCGGGCTTGAGGATGCTGCCGCCGCTCCACTTGTTGGCGCCGTCGGCGCGCATGCCGCGGATGATCTCCATGCCGGTGATCGGCTTGCCCTTGCGGTCGTCGCTGCACTTGTCGCAGGTCGGATTGGGGCGGCTGGGGTTGAGCAGTTCGACGATGCGGCCGTGCAGGGCGCCGTTGCTGGTACGGCTGATCTCGACGATGGACTTGGCGCGCTGGGTATCCGGGTCGATCTGGCGCCAGCGGCCCTCGGCGCTGGCGTTGTCGGCCTGCGCGGCGGTGATGCCGGCCAGCGCCAGCGGCAGGGCCAGCAACAGGGTCGTGAAGGTCTTGCGCATGCGTGTCCCCTCCCAGGGCGGTGTCGTGATCCGGCGGTGCCGGTTGCAGGCGAATGTATACCCATTCGCTGCGGTACGGAATCCGCACCGCAGCACTCCGGTCAGGGCTGGATCGTTCGTCTCACTGCAGGGTGATCCGCTTGCGCTTGCATGGCCCTACGGTTCACCTGTAGCCACTGGCAGCAAGGATGTGCCGGCGGCGAGGATCAGCCGGTCTCGTACAGCTCCAGCGGCAGGTCGTCCGGGTCGGCGAAGAAGGTGAAGCGGCGGCCGGTGTATTCGTCCACGCGCACCGGTTCGCAGGCCACGCCTTCGGCCTGCAGGTGGGCGATGGCCGCGTCCAGCGCGGTCACGCGGAAGGCGAGGTGGCGCAGGCCGCGCGCTTCCGGGCGGCTGGGCCGCAGCGGCGGCGCGGGGAAGGAGAACAGTTCCAGCTGGCCGCCGTCGGGCAGGCGCAGGTCCAGTTTCCAGGACTGGCGCTCGGCGCGGAAATGCTCGGCGACCACTTCCAGCCCGAGGATGCGCGTGTAGAAATCGCGCGAGCGCGGGTAGTCCGAGGCGATCAGCGCGACGTGGTGGATGCCGTCCAGCAGGTTCATCGTTGCGTTTCCAGCCAGCGCCGGGCGATCTGCCGCGCCAGCGGATAGGGTTCGGGGTCGTTGCGGTTGGTCAGCACGATCACCGTCAGCTTCTGCTTCGGGTAGCGCAGGATCACGTTGCGGAAGCCGATGCTCTCGCCGCTGTGCCACAGCATGTCGCCGTTGATGCGCCAGCCGAAGCCGTAGAACGGCACGTCCGGTTCCGGGGTCTTCGTGGCCGGGCTGAAGGCCAGCTGCAGCGAGGCGCGGCGCAGCAGGCGCTCGTCGTACAGCGCCGCGTCCCAGCGGGCCAGGTCGTCCAGGGAGGAATAGATGCCGCCGTCGCCGAGCACGGCGCTGGTGGTGCTCTGGTCGGTGCGCTGCCAGCGGCCGTCGATCTCGCTGTAGCCGTAGGCGCGGGCGGGCACTTCGTCCACGCCGTCCTGGTGGGCGAAGGTGGCGTCCATGCCCAGCGGCAGGAAGATGCGCTGGCGCAGGAAGCTGGCGAAGTCGCTGCCCGAGGCCTTGCCGACGATCAGCGCCAGCAGCGCGTAGCCGCTGTTGCTGTAATGGTAGTCGCTGCCCGGCGCGAAGAGGGTGCGGTTCTCCTTCTCCAGCAGGTGCAGCACGTCGATGTCGTGCACCTGGCGCGTGTCGGCCGGGTCCATCAGCTCTTCGTAGTCGAGCAGGCCGCTGGTATGGCTGAGCAACTGGCGCACGGTCATCGCGTCGGCCACCGCCGGCAGGCTGGGCAGCCACTTCTTCAGCGAGTCGTCGATGGACAGTTTGCCGTCCTCGGCGAGCAGCAGGATCGCGGCGGCGGTGAACTGCTTGCTCACCGAGGCCAGGCGGAAGTTGGTCGCCGGGGACACCGGCGTGCCGTCCTCGACCACCGCCAGCCCGTAGCCGCGGCGGAACACCGGCTGGCCGTCCTTCAGCACCAGCACCGCGGCGCCGGGCACGCGGCCGTCGTAGCGCTGCATCAGGCCGTCGATGCCGGCGTCGGGCGGCGCCACCGGCGCGGCGCCGGCCACCGTGGAGAACGCGAACAGGCACAACGGGGCAAGTCGGGACATCCACGGCAACATGGCGGCTCCTCGGGTCAGTGGTTCTTGCTGGCGATCCAGCGGTCGATCTTGGCTTCCAGGATATCCAACGGCATCGAGCCGTCCCTGAGGATTTCGTTGTGGAACTCGCGCGGGTCGAAGCGTTCGCCCAGCGCGGCCTGCGCCTTCTCGCGCAGGCGCCGGATCTTGATCTCGCCCACGCGGTAGGCCAGCGTCTGCCCGGGCAGGGCCATGAAGCGTTCCACTTCCGCGGCGGCGTCGGCGGCGCTGATGTCCGCGTTCTTCACCATGTAGTCGATCGCCTGCTGGCGGCTCCAGCCGGCCGCGTGCAGGCCGGTGTCGGCGACCAGGCGCACGGTGCGCAGCAGGGTGGTCTGCAGGTAGCCCAGGCGGTCGTAGGGATCGCGGTAGATGCCCATTTCATCGCCCAGCGATTCGGCGTACAGGCCCCAGCCCTCGACGAAGGCGACGTCGCCGCCGAGCCGGCGGAAACGCGGCAGCGTGGACAGTTCCTGCTGCAGGCCGAGCTGCAGGTGATGGCCGGGGATGCCTTCGTGCAGGTACTGCATCGGCACCGCCCAGCGCCGGCGCGAGGGCAGGTCGCGGGTGTTGACCTGCAGCACGCCGGGCTGGCTGCCGTCGGCGGAGGCCGGCGGCTGGTAGCTGGCGGCGCTGGCGGTCAGCGCGTGTTCGGCCGGCACCGGCTGGATCTCCAGCGTGGCCTTGGGACGGGTGTCGAACAGCGCGGGCAGCGCCGCGTCCACCTGCTGGCCGACCTCGCGGTAGCGCGCCAGCAGCGCGGCCTCGTCGCGGAAGGCGAACTGGCGGTCGTTGCGCATCGCGGCGAAGGCCTTCTGCACCGAACCGCGGATCTTCGCTTCCTTCATCACCGCGGCGATGCGGTCCTGCAGGTCCTTGACCTCCTGCTCGCCCAGCGCGTGGATTTCCGCCGGCGTGCGCGAGGGGTTGGTCAGGCTGGACACGGTATGCGCGTACCAGGCCTGGCCGCCGGGCAGCGCGCCGAGCCCGTCGGTGACGCGCGCGGCCGGCAGGTACTGGGTGGCGATGAAGCCGCGCAGGGCGCGGTAGGCCGGCAGCAGGCGGTACTCGATCATGCGCTTGTATTCGGCGGTCAGGCGCTCGCGGTCCTCGGCGGAGAAATCCTCGGGCATGTTGCGCACCGGCACCCAGAAGATGCTTTCCTCGGCCGTCGGCTTGATCACCGCGTCCAGCTGCGGCAGCACCTTCTCCATCAACGCGCGCGGCTGCACCACGCCGGCGGCCATGCCCTCGCGCATGTTGGCGATGGCCTGGTCGAACAACGCGGGCACGCCCAGCGAGCGGCGCGACCAGTTCTCGTAGTCCTTCACCGTGCGGAACGGCTGCGCGCCGGCGCCCGAACCCAGCACCGCGACCAGGCTGGCCAGGTTGTTGTAGGGATTGATCGGCAGCATCCACGACGGGTACTGCTCGGCGGCCAGCGAGGTATGCGCGTCGCGCACGAAGATCTCGTAGCTGAGCAGGTCCTGGCCCTGCAGGCCGTCCTTGCCGACCGCCTCGGCCTTGCCCAGCCATTCGACCATGAAGTCGTGCGCCTGCTGGCGCGAGGCCGGCGACAGGAAGTTGGGCAGCTGGTCGTTGAAGCGCGGATCGCCCTGGAAGGTGGCCTGCAGCGGATTCAGCCGCATCGAGGCGTCCCAGTACTCGTCGTACAGGCGGTTCAGGCGGGTGGCGTTGTCCTGGGTGATGGGCAGCGGCGCGCGGGCCGGGCGGGCTGCCGGCCGCGCCGCGGGCCGGCTGCTGCGGGCCTTGGGCTTGGCTGCGCGGGATTGCGTCGCGGTCGGGCGCTGGCTCTTCTTCTTCGCCGCCTCGGCAGGCGTGGCGGCGGAGAACATCAGGACGGAGGCTATGGCAAGCGCGAGAAGGCGAAGCGGGCTGGAGGACATCGGTGGTTCCGGAAACGCACAAGTTCCGGAGCTTGCCCTAGAAGCAGGAACGAGTGAAGAGGAACCAGGAACGGGAGGAACCAGAGGCAAGCGCCGGACTCGTCATCTCCGCGGAGGCGGAGATCGCTCCTGCCTTTGCGGCTCTTCCTCACCCGTTCCTGATTTTTTGGCAGCAGCAGGAACGAGTGAACAGGGACCAGAAATCAGTAAAGCGGCCGGTCAGCCTGCTTTTGCTTCCACTCGTTCCTCTTCACTCGTTCCTGGCTTCTCATTTGTCGCCAGCGCGAGTGAACGGCACGCTCTCGGGGGCCACCGCGCCGCCGGAGATGATGAAGCTCATGGCCTGGTCCACGCTCCAGTCGGTGGGGGTCAGCAGTTCCACCGGCACGATCTCCAGGTAGCCGGAGGTCGGGTTGGGCGTGGTCGGCACGTACACCGCGGCCAGTTCGCGGCCGGTGCCATGCTCGCGGATCACGCGCGTCACCAGGCCCACCGATTTCATGTCGCGGTGCGGGAAGTCGATCAGCACCACGCGCTGGGTGCTGCCGGGCTGGGTCTGCAGGATGTCCAGCAGCTTCTTTGCGCTGTCGTAGATCACGCTGGCCAGCGGGATGCGGCGGATCACCGCGCCGAACCAGCGCAGCAGGCGCTGGCCGATTACGCGGCGGCTGAGCGCGCCGACGACCAGGATCACCAGCAGCGTGGCGAGCAGGGCGAACACGTCCTGCATCCATTCCACCCGCACCCAGCCCAGGTAATGCGGGAAGGAGGCGGCGATGCGTTCGGACAGCGGCACCACCAGCGGGCTGCTGATGCCGGACAGGAGCACGAATACGAACTTGATCACCACCCAGGTCAGCCAGATCGGCAGCAGGGTCAGCAGGCCGGTCAGGAACAGCCGCTGCAGGGAAGGGCGGTGGGGTGCGGGGGAAGCGTCGGGCGACATGCGCCGATTGTAGCGTCGCGGCCTGTTGCCGGACGTGGCGGTTGTGCGCCGCTGTGTTGCCGTATATGTAACAGTCCTGGGTCGCGCGTCCAGTAGCGGATGGCGGCACGGTTCCAGGGAGAGGACGATGGGCAAGGTATTGCAGCGGGTGCTTGGTGGACTGGTGGGGGTATTGCTGCTGGTCGTGGTGGTCCTGCTGATCTCCTGGCTGTGGCCGCTGTCGACGGCGCAGAAGCGCGCCCTGGCCGCGTTGGAGGCGTCGCGCGATCTGCCCGGCAGCAACGCCTACGTCACCCTCGCCACGCTGGGGATGGAGGGCTCGCTGGCGCAGCGGCAGGCGCTGATGGAGGAGCATGCCCGGCAGTTCGAGGCGTGGTATGCCGACCAGTACGTCCCCGGCTTCATCCGGGGCGATGCAGAAGACAAGGCGGGCACGCCGCCGCCGCTGCCGGCCGAAAGCGGGCCGTCGCCCGCCGCGGACACGGTGCTGTGCGGTTCCAGGGATGCGGCGGGTTGCCTGGACGCGGTACGGAGCCGGCCACAGGCCGTCGCCGCCGCGCTGGTGCCGCATGCCACGCTGCTGGCGCGCATGGACGAGCTGGCGCTCCATGGACATTACCGTTCGCCACTGACGCAGATGGGAGCCACGCCGTGGCCGGGCATGCGCCGGCTGATGGTGCCGCTGAGCGCACATGCGCTGGCCCATGTGCAGGGCGACAGCGCGCGCGCCATGGCCGGCCTGTGCCGCGATGCCGGGAGCGGACGCATGCTGATGACGCAGGGTGAGAATCTGCTGATGACGATGACGGGAAGCGCGATGCTGGCGGCCAACGCGAAGATGTTTGCCGCAGTGCTGGCCGAACTGCCGTTGGACGCGCCCTTGCCTGCGGGCTGCGGCAGGGCTTTCGCGCCGTTGTCTGCGGACGAGGCCGGCGTGTGCAACGGCATGCGCGGCGAGTTCGCCATGCAGCGCGGGTTCGCGGCACTGATGGACCGGAAGATCGAGGACAGCCAGCGCCACATGAGGCTGTTCTACAACAGCAGGAAAACCCTTGCCCGGCAGGCCGAGTTCCTGGGGGAGTCCTGTCTGCCGGAAACCCGGCAGGCCATCGCCGAGGATCGCAAGCTGCCGGTCCCGTCCGTGCCGGCATCGGCATGGTGGCAGCCGCAGTGCCTGACCAACGCCATCGGCTGCATCCTCGGCGACATCGCCCGCCCCGCTTACCAGGGGTACGGGCACCGGCAACAGGACACGGCCGCGCAGCTGCGGCTGCTGCAGGCCGCGTTGTGGCTGCGTGGGCAGGCGGTGCAGGGGACGCCCGCGCCATTGGCCGAACGCCTGGACAACCTGCCCGCCGGGCTGCGCAGCGCATACCGCCCCATCACCCTCTCCGCCGACGGCACGGCGCTGGAAACGCCGGCCTATGGCAAGGATGGGCAGATGCTGCGGATGCCATTGCCGCAGGCATTGTCCAGCCGCTGATGCACCGCAACCGCAGGGTGGGTGGCTTCATTCGCGATTGAAGCCGCCTACGGCATGCGCTGGCGCGCTTCCGGCTTGAGCCGCACGTAGACCTGCTTGCGCACGCGCGCGACCACCTCGCCCCGCGCGTCGAGGATGTCGTTGGCGAACCAGCGCAGGTACTTGCCACCGTCGGCGGTGGCCGCGCGCACCTCGTCGAGCGTGGCCGCGTCCAGCCGGAATTCGGTGGCGACGGTGCCCTTGCCGGGTTTGACGAATTCGATCTCGCCGGCCTTGTCCCACACGTAGTAGTCGCGCCCGAGGTTCTGCAGCAGGCACAGCATCCAGAACGGGTCGGTCATGGCGAACAGGCTGCCGCCGAAGTGGGTGCGCACGTAGTTGACGTTCCAGGGGCGCTGGCGCAGTTCCACGCGCACGTGGCGGTAGTCGGCGGCGATGGCGGTGACGTGGATGCCGGTGAACAGGAACGGCGGCCAGAGGTTGATGCCGAGGCGGAACGTGCTGGCTTTCATGGCGTGGCGGGTCGCGGGCGGGAGGCCGAGTCTAGCATTCGCACCCGTATGGTATTGCCGGCGGTCAGTCGGCCGCCGCCACCCGGAAGCCGTCGCGGCCCGCCGCCTTGGCCTGGTAGAGCGCCGCGTCGGTATCGCGGAACAGGTGCGCGGGCAGGCCGTCTGCCGCCGGCACGACGGTGCCCACGCCGGCGGTGATGCTGATCCGGGCCTGGCGTCCCTTGCCCACGGCGATGCCGGCGCGGCGGACGCGGCCGACCAGGGTCTCGATCAGCTGGACCGCGCCCTCGCTGCCGGTGTCGGGCAAGATCAGCGCGAACTCGTCGCCGCCGAAGCGGGCGGCCAGGTCGCGCGGGCGACGCGCCAGTTCGCCGATCATGCGCGCGGTCTGCTGCAGCACCAGGTCGCCGACGTGGTGGCCGAAGGTGTCGTTGTAGTGCTTGAAGTTGTCCAGGTCGATCAGCGCCAGGCTCAGCGGGCGGCCGTTGCGCCGCGCCGCTTCGTACTCCAGGCGCAGCGCTTCCTCGAAGCGCATGCGGTTGGCCAGGCCGGTGAGCGGATCGCGGTGGGCCTGGTGGCGCCAGTAGCGCATCTGCCACAGGCCCCAGCCCAGCAGCATCAGCAGGACGCCGCCGATGGCCGCGGCCGGCGCGAACCACAGGTTGAAGCCGCGCAGCAGGAGCAGGCTGAGCAGCAGCGGAAGCGGCAGCGACACCACCGCGACCAGCCACGGCGGCAGCCGCGGCACGGTCATGCCCAGCGCGCACAGCGCCACCAGCAGGGCGACCAGTCCCACCTGCGCGGCCGGGGCCAGCGGCAGGACGACGTGCCCGCCGAGCAGCATGGAGGCGACGTTGGCCTGGTACTCGGTGCCGCTCATCCAGCTCTCGCGCGAGGTCGGCGTGAGCAGGCGCGGGGCGATGCCGCTGGCGGTCATGCCGACGATCACCAGCCGGTCGCGCAGCAGCCCGGGCGGCAGCCGGCCTTCGAGCACGTCGATGTAGGACACCTGCGGGAAAGTACCCGGCGGCCCGGCGTAGCGCAGCCGCACGTAGTTGTCGCGCCGCCACTGGTAGGGCGAGGCGGTTTCCGGGGCGGGATCGCCCAGCCCGGGGATCGGGCCGTCCTTGCCGCTGAGCGCCAGGCCCAGCGCCGGCCAGTAGGCCGAGCCGACGCCGGCCTTCAGGTACAGGCCGCGGGCGACGCCGTCGCCGTCGACCTCGATGTCGGTGTGCGCCAGCGCGGTGGCGGCCGAGGCCAGCACCGGGACCGGCAGCAGTTCCTCGGGCACCGCCTCGTCGCTGGCCGATGCCGCCAGCACCGGCAGCACGACGTTGCCGCTGCGCTTGATCGCCGCGGCCAGTTCCACGTCCTGGGTGGCGTCCTTGCGGTCCGGCTCGGGGAACATCAGGTCCAGCGCGACGCGGCGCGCGCCCGCCTCGTGCAGGCGGTCGAGCAGGCGCGCATGGGTGCCGCGCGGCCACGGCCACTGCCCCAGCTGCTGCAGGCTGCGTTCGTCGATGGCGACGATGGCCAGGCGTTGGTCGGGCGGATACTCCCAGCTGCCGACCAGCTGATCGTAGACGCGTTCGTCCTGCTGCCAGAACAGTCGCGCCTGGCTGGCCCACCCGGCCAGCACCGAGAGGGCGAGGACCAGCAGCAGCCGTTGCGGCCAGGACAGCAGCAGCGTCCTCATAGCGCCAACAGCAGCAGCGCGCCGGCGCCGACGCCGTAGCAGAGCTTGCATGGCAGCTGGATCTGCTGGGCCTGGGAGAACGGCCCGGCGTAGCCGTCGTCGTCGATGTACTGCACGCGCACGTGCAGGGTGCCGCCACGCCAGGGCTGCTTCATGGCGACTTCCGGCGTGGTGGTCTCGCGGTCGAGCAGCGGCGCGCTGAAATCGCCGCGGCGGTCGACCTGCACGCGGTAGCGCTGGCCCTCGGCCCCTGCCTGCCAGCGCAGTGTCAGCTGGCCTTTTTCGGCCTGCGCCGGCTGCAGGCCGGGGTCGGCCGGAGCGTCGCTGATGCGCAGCGGCAGCGCCTGCCCGTAACGGCCGGCGAGCCCCTGCGCGTCCACCGACGCGACCCGCCAGTAGTACTCGCCCGGGGCGAGCGCGACCGGCGAGCGCAGCCGGGTGGCGTCGATGCGGCGTTCGGCCAGCGGTTGCCGGAACTCCGGCTCGCGCGCGATCTGCAGCACGCTGCCGGTGGCGCCGGGCACCTGCGCCCACGCGAAGCGCGGATGCGCCTGGCCCAGGGTCTGGCCGTGCGCGGGCGCGGTGGTCAGCGGCGGCGGCAGGCCGTCGGGCACGCGGAAGTCGTGGCTGCTGTCGTGGCCTTCGACGCCGTCGGCGCCGACCGCGCGCACCAGCAGCCGCAGCCGGCCCGGCGGCAGGTCATCGATGCGGACGCCGGTGTCGGTGGTGTCGCGCGCGAACAGCAGGATGTCGGGCGCGTCGGCGCGCACCACCTCGACGCGGTAGCCGCGCGCCTGCGGCACCGCCTGCCAGGCGGCGAGCAGCGGCAGCGGCTCCAGCCGCAGGCCGGCCTCGTCGATCCGCGGCGCGGCTAGCAGCGGCTGCACCGGCGCCGGCGCCTGGCCGGCGGAGGTGCTCAGCGTCGCCTGCCCCGGCTCGACCATGCGCTGGCCGTGGCGGTTGCCGACGTGGACGCGGCCTTCCACTACTTCCGTCGCGGCCGGGTCGCCGCCCTGGCCGGCGCTGACCCGGAACACGGTGCCGCGCACGCTGCTGGTGGCGGTGGGCGCGGTGATCATGTAGCGCGACGCCGGCCCCTGCGCCGGGGTCACCCGGCTGCTGCTGCGGCCGCGCTGCAGGCGCAGGCGCGTGTCCACCATGCCGGTGGCGCCGTAGCTGCTGAGCTGGTCCAGGCGCAGTTCCGAGTTCTCGCGCAGCAACAGGCGCGAGTCGTCGGCGAACGCCAGGGTGATGCTGGCGTCGTCGCCGGTGCGGATGCGGCTGCCGATGGGCAGCTGCATGCCTTCGCGGGCGACGCTGGCGGCGCCATCGCCGCCGCTGATGTCGACCTGGCCGCGTACGGCCACGACGCGTGCCGGCGCCGGCTCCACCCGCAGCCAGGCGATGGGGAAGCGCAGCACCTGGCCCGGCGGCAGGCGGTAGGGGTTGGGGACGGCGTTGTGGTTCTGCAGTTCTTCCCACGACACCGTGGGCTTGAGGTAGCGCGTGCCCAGGTCCCACAGCGTGTCGCCCGGCCTTACCCGGTAGGTCCAGTCCTGCGCGCTGGCCGCGGCCGAGCACGTGAGCGGCAGCGTCGCCAGCGCGATCTGGAGCAGGGCAGTCAGGCGCAGCGCACGCAGCTTGGACAACATCATGGGCAATCGGTCCTTCAGTCGCGGGAACCGGAGCCCGATACTGCCCGGCGCCCTCCATCCCCCAGATGGCACGGCGGGAGTGCCGTACGTCATCACTACGATGAACGGCGCATTATCGGGCAGGCCGCGTTTCGACTGCCTGAACGCGCAATGACGTCCTCAGAACAGCAGCGACGACATCCGGCGGCGGTAGCGGCCGACGAGGTCTTCGTCCTCGACCACGCGGAACGCGTCGATCAGCGCCTTGCGCGGCAGCCCTTCGCGGTAGCCGCGGTCGATCCGCAGCATCTCCAGGAACTGCTCCAGCGCGGCCTCCTCCTGGCCGGCCAGCAGGCGGTGGATGCCGAGCAGGTAGCGCGCTTCCAGGTCGTTGCCGTCGGCCTGCACGCGGGCGGCCAGGGCGTCGGCGGGCGGCGCGTCGGCCAGCGCGGTGTGGAAGTCCAGGCGGGCGCGGGCGCGCACCGCGCGGTCGTCGGTGGCCAGGTTGGCCGGCAGGGCGTCGAGCAGCTGCCCGGCCTCGCCGACGGTACCGGTCTTGATCAGGGCCAGCGCCAGGTCCAGCTTCAGTTCGTCCTTGTCCGGCTCGGCGGCGATGGCCTCGCGCAGCGCGGCGACCTGCGACTGCGGGTCCAGCGGCACGGCCTCGACCTCGGTGTCGGCGTCGGCCGGTGCGGCGGCGGGGACGACGCCGTGCTGGGCCAGGAATTCGCGCAGCTGGCCTTCGGGCAGGGCGCCGGGGAAGCCGTCGACGATCTGGCCGTCCTTGACCAGGAACACCGTGGGCACCGAGCGGATCTGGAAGGCCGCGGCGATCTGCTGCTCCTTGTCCACGTCCACCTTGGCCAGCTCGAACGCGCCGTGGTACTCGCCGGCCAGTTTCTCCAGGATCGGTCCCAGCGTCTTGCACGGCCCGCACCAGGTCGCCCAGAAGTCCACCAGCACCGGCACCTGCAGGGATTTCTGCAGGACTTCGGTCTCGAAGGTCGCGGTCGTGGCGTCGAAAACGTGGGGCAGGTCGGACATTGCAGCGCTCGCAGGAAAGTTCTCGCCCGAGATGGTGGCAGAGCGCCGGGATGCAAGTCGATGTAAAAAATATTTGACATCGTCGATGCCGGATGTAATGTCTGCATTACATTTCGTATGCCATGGGTGACATCGTGGGCAAGGGAAGGATCGCGGGGCTGCTGGTCGTGGCGGGGCTGGCGATGTGGCTGCTGCTGGCCGGGCCGGCGCGGGTGCTGGGCCTGGACGGCGGCAACATCGGCGTGCTGTTGCTGATGGGCGCGATGTGGGCGGCCTTGCACGGCATCGGCCGGGCCACGCGCGAGGATCTGGAAAGCGCTGGTTCGCCGGGCGAATGGAAGGCCTGGGTGGGTCTGGGCTTCATGTCGCTGGCGGTCGTCTATGCCCTCGCCAGGGCGCCGGTGTTCCTGCACATGACGCGCTGGAACGATCCCGGCGCCGCAGCGGTCGCGCGCAACCTGGTGCTGCTGCTGGTCGCATGGACCGTGCTGTCGCGGGTAGTGGATTCGCGCTGGAAAGAGGCGGTACGCGGCGACGAACGCGACCGCGGCATCGAGCACGCGGCGGCGGGATGGGGACGCGGCGCGCTGGTCGCCGGCGTGGTCGGCGTCGCCGTGACGCTGGGCCTGTCGCCGGCGGAAAAGCTGCAGTGGGCCCGGCCGTTCGTCGTCGCCAACCTGCTGGTGTTGGTGCTGATGGGGAGCTGGCTGGTCGAATACGCGGCGACGGCGATCCAGTACTGGCGCGACCGGCACGGGGCCAGGGCATGACGCGGCGGCAGGACATGGGGGATGTCGTGGAGGAACGGCGGATGAAGGCAGGAAAGATGCTCGCGGCGATGAACCGCCACGAGAAGACGGCATGGCTGCTGCTGGCCGCGTCCGGCCTGGTGGCGGGCCTGCTGGGATGGACGTTGTTCTTCGGGGACGATGGGACGGAAACGAAGGTCATCGGCCCCGCCTGGTGGCTGTTCCTGGTCGGGTACGTCTTCTTCATCCGCAGGGACCGCACGCTGGCGGTGGACGAACGCGACCAGGCGATCCAGGCGCACGGCGTGCGGGCTGGCTATGCGGCGTTGATGCTCATGCTGGTGGTCGCTTCGGTGGTGGTGGAGGGCTTTGGCGGCTTCGTCGCTTCGCGCACCGGCCATTGGCTGGGGAATTTCCTCTTCTGGCTGGTCTGCATCTCGATGAGCCTGCACGCGGCGGTCATGGTCTGGCATTACGGGCGCGACCGCCGATGACCGGCACCCCGATCGGCAACGACATCCGCCGGCTGCGGTTCGAACGTGGCGAAATGACCCAGCAGGCGCTGGCCGACGCCTGCGGCGTGACCCGGCAGACCATCATCGCGCTGGAGGCGGGGCGGTACGCGCCTTCGCTGGAACTGGCGTTCCGCATCGCGCGCACGTTCGGCGTCGGCGTGGAGGACGTGTTCCGCTGGCAGGACTGAGCGCGCGCAGGCGTGCGCGCCGGCGGCGCAACCCTCACAATCGCCGGCGTTGGCTGGCGCACGCGCGCGCCGGCGTCGAAGGGATCGGATGCGGATGGTGTGGAAACAGATGCTGCGCTGGGCGGGTCCGGCGTCGGTGGTGGTGTGGCTGGTGGCGCTGGCGGTGTTCGGCGCGCGCCTGCCGTTCTACGACCAGATGCGCCACCCGGTTTCGCTGCTGGGCGCGACCGGTCTCCCCGGCGCGGGCGCGTTCAACGCTGTGGGCTTCGTGGTGCCGGGCCTGTTGGCGGCACTGGCCGCGCTCGGCCTGCTGCTGCGCATGCCCGCCGCCGCCTCGCGGCCGCTGCGCGTGGCCGGGCAGATGCTGCTGCTGGCCGGGCTGGCCTTCGCGGCGATGGGCGTTTTCCCGCTGGACGTGGACGACATCGAGAACCGCGCCAGCCAGGCGCATGCCAGCGTCTGGCTGCTGTGGCTGGTGGCGTTCTGCGCCGGTGCGGCGATGCTGCGCGTGGGCGCCGCGCGCGATGCGGCATGGCGCCCGGTCGCGACCCTGGCCGTGGCCTGCGCGGTGTGGATGCTGTGCAGCGCTTTCGTGTTCGGCAGCGTCATGCCGGTGGCGATGGCGCAGCGGCTGGCCTTCCTGGGCTGGGCGCTGTGGCTGGCGCTGCTGGCGCGGATGGCGCCGCGCTGAGCAGGGCGGCGCGCTCCGGCCAAGGGAAGCGCGCGTAGCCGTCACTGCTTGTAGATCACCCCGTCCTTCATCACGAAGCGCACGTCCATCACCGCGTGGATGTCCTCCAGCGGGTCGGCGGCCAGGGCGATCACGTCGGCGCGCTTGCCCGCTTCCAGCACGCCTTGGTCGTCTACGCCCAGCACCTGCGCGGCGTGCACGGTGGCGGCCTGCAGCGCGTACGCGGCGGGGATGCCGGCTTCGACCATGTAGATGAACTCGCGCGCGTTGTCGCCGTGCGGGCCCACGCCCTGGTCGGTGCCGAAGGCGATCTTGACTCCGTTGCGGTAGGCCCTGGCCGCGGTCTGGCTGATCAGCGCGCCGATGCGCGCCGCCTTGGGCCGCACCACCTCGGGGAAATACCCGTCGATGGCCGCCTTCTCGGTGACGAAGCGCCCGGCGTAGAAGGTGGGGATGTACCAGGTGCCGTGCTGCTTCATCAGCCGCATGACCTCCTCGTCCATGTAGGTGCCGTGCTCGATGCTGGTGACGCCGCCGAGCACCGCGCGTTTCATGCCCTCGGTGCCGTGGGCGTGGGCGGCCACGCGGAAGCCGTAGTCGTGCGCGGTATCGACGATGGCCTTGACCTCGTCCACGGTGAACTGCGGCGCGTCGCCGGAGCGCGCATAGCTGAGCACACCGCCGGTGGCGGTGATCTTGATGACGTCGCTGCCGTCCTTGTAGCGCTGGCGCACCGCCTGGCGCGCGTCGTCCACCGAGTTGACCACGCCCTCGGTGGGGCCGGGCGGGCCGATCAGGTGCGAGAGCTGGTCGTTCCAGCCGTTGGTCGGGTCGGCGTGGCCGCCGGTGGTGGCGATGGACTTGCCGGCGGCGAAGATGCGCGGCCCCTTCAGCAGCCCCTGGTTGATCGCGTCGCGCAGGTGCGGGCTGACCTCGCCGCCAAGGTCGCGCACGCTGGTGAAGCCGGCCATCAGCGTCTTCTCGGCGTAGCCCACCGCGCGGAAGGCGTAGTCCACCGGGCCCAGACGGAAGCCTTCGGAATAGCTCTGCGGGCTGGACTGGCTGCCCAGGTGCACGTGCAGGTCGGTCCAGCCGGGCAGGCAGACCTTGTCGCGCAGATCAACCACGCGCGCGCCGCCGGTTCCGGCATCGGCGCCGCTCAGCACCTGCTGGATGCGGCCGTCGGCCACCAGCAGCGTGTGCGGTCCCTTGAGCTGACCGCTGCGCGCGTCGAACAGGCGGCCGCACTGCACGGCGACGGGTTCGGCCCAGGCCGGCGCGCAGGCCAGCAGCAGGAGACAGGCGAGGTGACGGCGGCGGATCGGCATCGGTGGTGTTCCCCCAGGGATGGAAGCGGCAGCATAGCGGTCCGGCGCGGGAAACCGGCGCGGCCTCCCTGGGCGCCGCGGGCGATGCAGGGCGGGGGCGCGCAAGCGATTGATATTGAAGGAAACCGCTTTTTCCAGCGGGCGCCGCCGCGGGCCGGATTGGAGCACTCTGGTGCACTGCGGTACGCTGTCCCGCTTTGCCGCCGCCCCAACGCGTTCATGTCCAGCGTCGAAACGCCCATCTACGATCCCCAGCAGGTCGAAACCGCTGCCCAGAAGTACTGGGAAACCACCCGCGCCTTCGAGGTCGACGAAACCTCGGACAAGCCCAAGTACTACTGCCTGTCGATGCTGCCGTACCCGTCCGGCGCGCTGCACATGGGCCACGTGCGCAACTACACCATCGGCGACGTCATCAGCCGCTACAAGCGCATGACCGGCCACAACGTGCTGCAGCCGATGGGCTGGGACGCCTTCGGCCTTCCGGCGGAGAACGCCGCGATCAAAAACAGGACCGCGCCGGCCAAGTGGACCTACGCCAACATCGATCACATGCGTGGCCAGTTCAAGGCGATGGGCTATGCGATCGACTGGTCGCGCGAGTTCGCCACCTGCACGCCGGACTACTACGTGCACGAGCAGCGCATGTTCACCCGCCTGATGCGCAAGGGCCTGGCCTACCGCCGCAACTCGGTGGTGAACTGGGACCCGGTCGACAACACCGTGCTGGCCAACGAGCAGGTCATCGACGGCCGTGGCTGGCGCTCCGGCGCGCTGGTGGAGAAGCGCGAGATCCCGCAGTGGTTCCTGCGCATCACCGACTACGCCCAGGAACTGCTGGACGGCCTGGACGAGCTGCCGGGCTGGCCGGATTCGGTCAAGACCATGCAGCGCAACTGGATCGGCCGCTCCGAAGGCCTGGAAATCCAGTTCGACGTGCGTGATGTGGATGGCGCCGCGCTGGATCCGCTGCGCGTGTTCACCACCCGTCCGGACACGGTGATGGGCGTGAGCTTCGTTTCCATCGCCGGCGAACACCCGCTGGCGCTGCACGCGGCAAAGAACAACCCGGCGCTGGCCGCGATGCTGGCCGAGCTGAAGCAGGGCGGCGTGTCCGAGGCCGAGCTGGAAACCCAGGAAAAGCGCGGCATGGACACCGGCCTGAAGGCCATCCATCCGGTCAGCGGCGAGCAGGTGCCGATCTGGGTCGCCAACTTCGTGCTGATGGGCTACGGCACCGGCGCGGTGATGGCCGTCCCGGGCCACGACCAGCGCGATTTCGAGTTCGCCACCAAGTACAACCTGCCCAAGAAGCAGGTCATCGCGCTGAAGCACCCGAAGAACGACGACGAGCGTACCTACGATCCGGCCCGCTGGCAGGACTGGTACGGCGACAAGACCCGCGAAACCGAACTGGTCAATTCCGCCGAGTTCGACGGCCTGGATTTCCAGGGCGCCTTCGAGGCGCTGGCCGAGCGTTTCGAGCGCAAGGCCCAGGGCCAGCGCCGCGTCAATTACCGCCTGCGCGACTGGGGCGTGAGCCGCCAGCGCTACTGGGGCTGTCCGATCCCGGTGATCTACTGCGACGCCTGCGGCGCGGTGCCGGTGCCGGAAGACCAGTTGCCGGTGGTGCTGCCTGAGAACGTCACCCTCAACGGCACCGGTTCGCCGCTCAAGGCCGACCTGGAATGGCGCAGGACCACCTGCCCGGAATGCGGCGGCGCGGCCGAGCGCGAGACCGACACCTTCGACACCTTCATGGAGTCGAGCTGGTACTACGCCCGCTACACCTCGCCGGGCGCGCGCGAAGCCGTGGACAAGCGCGGCAACTACTGGCTGCCGGTGGACCAGTACATCGGCGGCATCGAGCACGCCATCCTGCACCTGATGTACTTCCGCTTCTTCCACAAGCTGCTGCGCGACGCACGCATGGTGGAGAGCAACGAGCCGGCGCAGAACCTGCTGTGCCAGGGCATGGTCATCGCCGAGACCTTCTACCGCCAGAACAGCGACGGTTCCAAGGACTGGTTCAACCCGGCCGACGTGGACGTGGTGCGCGACGAGCGCGGCCGCATCACCGGCGCCACCCTGCGCGGCGACGGCCAGCCGGTGGTGATCGGCGGCACCGAGAAGATGTCCAAGTCCAAGAACAACGGCGTCGACCCGCAGGCGATGGTGGCCAAGTACGGCGCCGACACCGTGCGCCTGTTCTCGATGTTCGCCGCGCCGCCGGAACAGTCGCTGGAGTGGAACGAGGCCGGCGTGGACGGCATGGCCCGCTTCCTGCGCCGCCTGTGGGCGATGGTGCAGAAGCACGTCGCCGACGGCAGCGCGCCGGAGCTGGACGTCGCGGCGCTGAACGCCGAGCAGAAGGCGATCCGCCGCAAGACCCACGAGACCATCGGCAAGGTCGGCGACGACTATGGCCGCCGCCATGCCTTCAATACCGCCATCGCCGCGGTGATGGAGCTGCTCAACGTGCTGGCCAAGTTCGACGATGCCAGCGCGCAGGGCCGTGCGGTGCGCCAGGAGGCCCTGCAGGCCACCGTGCTGCTGCTGAACCCGATCACCCCGCACGCCTGCCATGCGATGTGGCAGCTGCTGGGCAACGCCGAGACGCTGCTCGAAGACCAGCCGTTCCCGCAGGTGGACGCCGCGGCGCTGGTCAAGGACGCGCTGACCCTGGCGGTGCAGGTCAACGGCAAGCTGCGCGGCACCATCGACGTCGCCGCCGACGCCAGCCGCGAGCTGATCGAGGCCGCCGCCAAGGAAGAGCCCAACGCGGCCAAGTTCCTGGAAGGCCTGACCGTGCGCAAGGTCATCATCGTCCCGGGCAAGATCGTCAACATCGTGGCGGGGTGATCCGCCTGCGGCGGATCACCCCCCAAAGTTCCGCCTGCGGAACTTTGGGCCCCACGCCTTGAGCTTCCATCCCCCCTCCGCGCTTGCGCGCGGATCGCCCCCCAACCTGGGGGGCTGGGGCTTGGCAACCGGCTTTTTCGCGAATGCTTCCCGACCAGGAGCGCGTGAGCGCCGGCTCGGGCTCTGTGTTGCCTCCGCACGCCCGGAGTGCGTTTGCGAACCGTGGATCAGCGATCCCGGTTTCATCCCCGCTCACACCCGATGGGCGATGATGCGGGCCTTTTCTGTTGCCGCTCCCGGCCGGCTCCGCCAGACTGTGCCCATGACCCGATACCTGACCGCCCTCGTCCTTGCCGTGAGCCTGACCGGTTGCGGCTTCCACCTGCGCAACAGGCTCACCCTGCCGGACGACACGCCGGCGGTGAAGGTCGAATCCACGGTGCGCTACAGCGAGCTGGTCAAGCTGCTGGGACGCGGGCTGCATGCCTCCGGTGCGGTCGTCGTTGGCGAGGACGAGCCCGGCAAGGGCGCGGCGCGGCTGCAGGTCCGTTCCGAGCGCTGGGGCGACCTGCCGATCGCCATCGACGCGCAGGGCCGCACGCAGGAATACAGCATGCGCTACGCGGTCGTGTTCGCCTTCCAGCGTCCGGACGGCAGCGTGCTGGTGCCCGAGCAGGTGATCGAACTGTCGCGCGACTACGTGTCCGAGCCGACCGACGCCACCGGCACCACGACCGAGCGCGAGATCCTGGCCGACGAACTGCGCCGCGAGATGTCGGCCTCGATCCTGCGCCGCATCGACAGCGTGGTGCGCGCGCAGATGGAGAAGGAACGCAGCGCCGCGCCGGCGGCCGGCAAGGACGACTGAGGCATGCCGACGATGGCGGTCCCGGCGCGCGGGCGCTGAACGATGGAACTGCGTCCCGAACAGCTCGCCACCCAGGCCGGCGCGCAGCCGCTGGCGCCGGTCTACCTGATCGCCGGCCCGGAACTGCTGCGCGTGCTGGAAGCGGCCGACGCGGTGCGCGCCAGGGCGCGCGCCGATGGCATCGGCGAGCGCGAGGTGTTCGACGCCGACGGGCGCGATTTCGATTGGGGCCAGCTGGCGTCCAGCTTCAACGCGCCGAGCCTGTTCAGCGCGCGCCGGCTGGTCGAGCTGCGCCTGCCCAGCGGCAAGCCGGGCAAGGAGGGCGCGGAGGTCATCAGCGAGTTCTGCGCGCGGCCGCCGGCCGACGTGGTGCTGCTGATCACCGCCGGCGAATGGAGCAAATCCCACCACGGCAAATGGGCCGACGCGGTGGCGCGCATCGGCGTGCTGTCGGTGGCCTGGGCGATCAAGCCGCATGAGCTGGGCGACTGGATCGAACGCCGCCTGCGCGCCCGGGGATTGCGCGCCGAGCCGGCCGCGGTGCAGCGCCTGAGCGAGCGCGTGGAGGGCAACCTGCTGGCCGCCGCGCAGGAAATCGACAAGCTCGCGCTGCTGGCCGAGGGCCAGACCCTGGACGTGGCGAAGATGGAGGCGCTGGTCGCCGACGCGGCGCGCTACGACGTGTTCCGGCTGGTCGAGGCAGCGTTCTCCGGGCAACCGCCGGCGGTCATCCGCATGCTCGCCGGGCTGCGCGCCGAGGGCGAGGCGGTGGCCGCGCTGACCCCGATCCTGATCCGCGAACTGCTGCTCACCGCCGGGCTGGCGCGGGTGCAGGCCAACGGTGGCAACCTCGCCGGCGAGATGAAGGCGCGCGGCATCTGGGAATCGCGGCAGGCGCCGTTCAAGCGCGCGCTGCAGCGGCACCCGGCGCCGCAGCGCTGGGAACGCTTCGTGGCCGAGGCCGGGCAGGTCGACCGCATGGCCAAGGGCCGCGCCGAGGGCGATCCGTGGCTGGCGCTGGAACGCCTGCTGCTGGCCGTGGCCGAAGCGCAGGCGGTGCGCCTGCTGGCGCGCGGGGCGCGCTGACCGTGATCCCCGCACCGGGGCCACGTGGAAACCGGCCCGATTCCGACCTGCTGCTGATCTACGGCGGCACCTTCGATCCGGTCCACAACGGCCACCTGGCCATCGCCCGCTGCGCGCGCGACGAGCTGCATGCGCCGGTGCGGCTGATGCCGGCCGCCGATCCGCCGCACCGCCCGCCGCCGGGCGCCGACGCGCGGCAGCGCACGCGCATGCTGGAACTGGCGGTCGCCGGCGAGGACGGCCTGCAGGTCGATACCCGCGAACTGCGGCGCGCCGCCCGCCAGCCCGGCGTGCCGTCGTGGACCGTCGATACCCTGCGCGAGATCCGCGGCGAAACCGGTGTGGGAACGCCGGTGGCGCTGCTGATGGGCGCCGACAGCCTGCTGGGCCTGCCGACCTGGCATGAATGGGAACACCTGCTCGACCTGGCGCATATCGTCGTCGCCGAACGCCCCGGCAACGCGCTGGACGGCCAGTTGCCCGGCGTGCTGGCCGCGCGGCTGCGCGATGCCTGGGCCGATGCTCCCACGTGCCTGCGCGCGCAGCCGGCCGGCCGGGTCTGGCGCCTGCGCCAGCCGCTGCAGGCCGAATCGGCCACCGCCGTGCGCGGCCTGATCGCCGCCGGCGGCCACTGGCGCGGCCTGGTGCCGGCCGCGGTCGCCGACTACATCGCCGCCCATCGCCTGTACGGCTGCGCCGCGGCGTGAATGCCGGGCGGGGCCGGGTTCTCTATAATCGCCCCTTCATTCATCGAGTTCCGCCGCTTTGACCACCGAAGCCCAAGTCATCAAGACCCAGTTGCCCAATCCGCCGCCGTCCGTTCCCGCCCTGCTGGCCTCCGTACACGCGGCGCTGGAAGAGCTCAAGGCCAAGGACGCCGTCGAGATCGACGTCCGCGGCAAGTCCAGCGTGGCGGATTACCTGGTCATCGCTTCGGGCACCTCGACCCGCCACGTCAGATCCATCGGCGACGAAGTGGTGCGCTTCGCCAAGGACCTGGGCGTGATGCCGCTGGGCGTGGAAGGCGAGCGCGAGGCCGAGTGGGTGCTGGTGGACCTGGGCGACGTGATCGTGCACGTGATGCTGCCGCGCGTGCGCGAGTTCTACGCGCTCGAGCGCCTGTGGACGGTGGGCGACCAGCCGCCGTCCGCCGACGGGGAAGAGCAGGAAGCCGGCTGATCCGCCCGTTGCCTGCCTTCGCGACGGCGCCGCAGGGCGCCGTCTTCGTTTCGACGCCATGCCGGGAGCCGCGCCATGAAAGCCAGACTGATCGCCACCGGGGAACGCGCGCCGTCATGGGTGGCGCAGGGCTTCGCCGAGTACCAGAAGCGCCTGTCGCACTGGCTGCCGCTGGAACTGGTGGAGATCGAGCCGGGCCTGCGCGGCAAGGGCCGCGACCCCAAGCGCGCCATCGAGGACGAAGGCAGGCGCGTACTGGCGGCGCTGCCGAAGAATCCGTACGTGGTGGCGCTGGACGTGCCCGGCCGCCAGCTCAGTTCCGAACAGCTCGCCCAGCGGCTGGAACACTGGCGCGCGCAGGGGCGCGACCTCGCGTTCCTGATCGGCGGCCCGGAAGGGCATTCGCCCGAGGTGTCGGCGATCGCCGACGAGAAATGGTCGATCGGCCCGCTGACCCTGCCGCACATGCTGGTGCGGCTGGTGGTCGCCGAGCAGCTGTACCGTGCCGCCGCGATGCTCGCCAACCACCCCTACCATCGCGCCTGACATGCGTATAGAATGCGCGTCCCCGCCCGAATAGCTCAGCCGGTTAGAGCACTTGACTGTTAATCAGGGGGTCGTTGGTTCGAGTCCAACTTCGGGCGCCAGATTCGAAGGCCTGCATCGTGAGATGCAGGCCTTTTTTGTTGCCCGGTTACGACGCGAAGCCATCTCCAAGGTTTCTTGGGTCGGGCAGGGAGGGAACGACTGCAGTTACCGTGGGTATCGCGCGGCAGGGGGGATCGTGTCGCATAGGCTGCAGCGCGACCATTGCAGTGCCCGCCATCGATACCGGTGCGCCGGCCGCGCGCGGCATGCCGCCGCTTACGGAAAGTCGCCTGTCCATGCCCGTGGCAATCGTGCGCGGCGACTCCCCCCGGGGACCTGCGCCCGCGCCCGCAAAGGGAAGCCCGGGACATGCCCGGGCTTCCGCGCCGACGCGATCGGCGGGTGGATCAGTTGAAGGTGTACTTGGCGCCGACGGTGAAGTAGCGGCCGATGGCGCCGCTGTAGTGCAGCGGGTTGTAGTTGACCGCGCCGTAGGTGGCCGGGTCGAGCGGTGCGATGCGGTCGAACACGTTCTGCACCGAGGCGCTCAGTTCCAGCGCGTCGGTGACGTTCCAGCGCCCGGACAGGTCGAAGGTGGTGAAGGAGGAGATCTTCTCCACCGGCGTGCCGTCGGCGTAGAACGACAGGTAGTCGCCGCCGCGCTCGTCCTTGTTGTCCATCCTGCCGATGTAGTTGACGATGCCGCTGAGCGACCAGGCATCGCGGCTCCAGGTCGCGCCGAAGTTGGCCCGGTCCTTGGGCGTGCCGATGCAGTTGGTCACGTCGCAGTTGCCGTGGGTGCCGGCGTACTCGTGGGTGATGCCGCCGTCGGTGCGCTCGAACTTGCGGGTGTGGCTCCACTGCGCGTCCAGGCGCAGGTCGCCGGCATTGCCCAGCGGGATGTCCTGGCGCACGTCCACGTCGACGCCTTCCACCGTCGACTGGCTGGCGTTCACGTAGGAGGTGTTCACTGCCAGGATCGAGCCGGTGCCGGGCACGCCGTTGAGCAGGTTGGAATCGCGCAGCACGTTGCCGGCGGCGATGGCGGCGTCGGTGTCGCCCTGGGCGATTTCGTCGCTGCGCTTGATGCGCCACGCGTCGACCGTGATCGAGGTGGTGCGGGTCGGCTGCAGCACGATGCCCAGCGAGTAGCTCTTGGACTCTTCCGGCTTCAGGTCGGGATTGGGCTTGGTGATGATCGCCACCGGCTGCAGGCCGCAGTCGGCCTGGGTCGCGCCCGGCGCCGGCACGCCGTCGGGGCAGCGCACCGGGTCGTTGGCGCGCGAGAACGCGGCCAGGCCGCCGACGCCGTTCTCGGCCGGGTTGGGCGCGCGGAAGCCCTCGGCGTAGGTGCCGCGCAGGGCGATCCATTCGGCCGGCGTCCACTTGAAGCCGACCTTCGGCTTGACCGCGCCGTCGCCGCTTTCGTACTTGTCGTAGCGGACCGCGGCGTTGAGTTCCAGCTGCTCCAGCACCGGCGCGGACAGTTCGGCGTAGGCGGCGTATACGTTCTGCGTGCCGTCGTAGGCCGAGTAGCCCAGGCCGATGATGTCGCCCTGGTCGGTATAGGTCTGCGGGGTCAGCGAGTTGCTGGTCTTGCGCCACTCGGTGCCCAGCGCCAGGCCCAGCGGCCCGCCCGCCAGGTCGGCCAGCGAACGCGACACCTTGAAGTCGAACATGTCCAGCTCGCTCTTGGCGCGCGCGCTGATGGTCGGGGAGATGTAGTCGTACAGGCTCTGCGGGTTGTTCTCCGCGCCCTGGCCGATGTTCCACATGCCGCCGGGGCAGGCCGGCCCGGACAGGGCGCACTGCACCGCGCTGTAGCGCAGGAATCCGGTGCGCTCGTTCAGCAGGCTGGTGCTCGAATGCAGGTAGGCGGTGTCGTAGTCCCAGTCGCCCCACGTGCCCTTGACCCCGGCCAGGAAGCGGATGAACTCGTTGGTGTTGTCGGTCACGCGCGGGCCGACGTCGAAGGCCGAATAGCGCACGCGCACCGGCACGCCGTAGGGATTGTCCGGGTGGTCGGCGCCCAGCATGATCGCGCCCGGCCCGCTGTTGGCGTTGACCGGGCCGCCGGGATAGCCCCAGCTGCCGGAGATGTTCGACGGCGTGTTGCGGAAGGTGGTGTTCTTCTTCGAATAGCCCATCTCCACGTAGACCTCGGAGCTGTCGCCGAAGGCGAACGTGGCGCGGCCGAACACGTTGGCGTATTTCTCTTCCGGCGCCAGGTCGCGGAAGCGGGTGGCGTCCCATACGCAGCCGCCGCGCGGGTCCTGCGGCGACACCGGCGACAGCGCGGCGCAGCCCGGCAGGCTGGTGATGGTGCTGTCGTCGGGCGAATAGACGCTGCCGGTGGGCGAGGAGCCCTGCCCGGCGGTGCCGTTGAAGGCGCCGGCGAGGAACTGGCTGCCGTCGATGTCGTAACCCCAGGGGCGCAGGTCGCCGGTGCCGATCCATTTGCGGCCGCGGCGGTCGGAGGTGCGGATCGCGTCGGTCCTGCCCACGTCCAGGCTGAAGAACGCGTTCCAGCCGTCCTCGGCCAGGCTGCCGGTGCCAGCGGTGAGGGTGGCCTTGCGCTGGTCGCCGTCGCTGTCGCCGGACAGGCCGTAGGAGCCGCGCAGGATGGCGCCGGTGAAGTCCGAGCGCAGGATGATGTTGACCACGCCGGCGATGGCATCCGAACCGTAGATGGCCGAGGCGCCGTCCTTGAGCACGTCGATGCGCTCGACCGCGTCCAGCGGGATGGTGCTCAGGTCGGTGAATACCTTCTGGCCGTCGTCGGCCAGGCCATAGGTGGCCATGCGCCGGCCGTTCAACAGGATCAGGGTGGAACCGGCGCCGAGGCCGCGCAGCGAGATGCCGGCGCCGCCGCCGGCGAAGCCGTTGCCGAAGGTCTTGGGAATGGAGCCGGCGCCATCGGCGGTCAGCGTCTGCAGGTACTCGGCGACGTTGTTCTTGCCGGTGCGGTCGATTTCCTGGCGGGTGATGACCTGCACCGGCGAGGGCGTCTCGGTGTCGGTGCGGGGAATGTTGGAGCCGGTGACGGTGACGCGGTCGAGCGTGGTCGGTTTTTCCTGCGGGTCCTGCGCCATGGCCACGGGGGCGGCCAGGACCAGTGCGGCCGGCACCAGCAGCCGCCGCGCGAGGCTGGCGGAAATGGAAGCGCAGAGGCGGGTGGGGCGGCAGGCGGACTGCCGATGGGTCGGATGTTTCACGGTCTTCTCTCCAGGGGAACTGCGGCGAAGAAGCCGCCGGATGGCGGCCGGGGGGACATCGACGGCCGCGAATCTAGGTTTTTCCCGGGTGAGATAACGGTGAAAAATCGATTAATAGGCGAGGTTGGGGAGAGGGTCCGCAAGGAAGCGTTCAGCTGCGCTCCCCTGCGGACCGCCAAGGCCTCAATTCAGTTTGAAATCGACCGGCACCAGGCCGTAGGCCTGCACCGCGCGCCCGTTGTCGGTGGCCGGCTGGAACGTCCACTGGCGCAGCACCTGGCTGCGCGCGGCGTTGTCCAGGCTGCGGTTGCCGCTGCTGCGCTCGACGCTCACTTCCAGCGGCCTGCCGTCCACGCCGACCAGCACGCGCAGCGTCACCGTGCCCTGTGCGCCGACGCGCAGGGCGTCGCGCGGATAGGCCGGCGCCGGGGCGTGCAGGTAACGCAGCTGCACGCCGGCCAGCGGTGCGGGCGGCGCGATCGAATCGGCGACCGGGCCGGTGTCGGTGGACGTAGCCGGCGCTGCCGGTAGCGGGATGACCGCCTCGGTGGCGAAGACCGGCATCGGTGCGTTGTCCACCGCCACCGGCAGGGCGTGCCGCGATGGCGGCGGCGTCTGCCTGACCACCGGCACCGGAACCGGCGGCGGGGGCGTGGGCGCCACCGGGACGATCTCCGGCAGCTGCCAGCGCGGCTCCCGGGGAGCGGAGTCGCTGCGGAGGGGGGCCTGCGACAACGGGATGAGCAGCAATCCTGCCGCCAGCGCATGCAGGGCGATGGCCGTGCTGTAGGCGAGGATGCGGGAGGTGTCGAAACGGATCGGGGAAATGCCGGGCTGCGTGCGGACCATGTGCCACCTCCATGCGTGGGTGTGTGCTGGAGAACAACGCTCGGTGACGCGGGACGGGGTTGCGATGTTCCGGCCCGCGTGCCTGCAGTGCGCCTGCAAAGCGGCGATCCGGCAAGCGGGGGCGGATTTCCTGGTCAGCCGCCAGACAGGAAAACGGCGCCCGCAGGCGCCGTTTTCCGGGAACGTGGAAGCGAAGGCTCAGCGGCCCAGTTCGAACACCACGTCCAGGCTGACCGACAGCGTGGTCTCGCCCGGCGACACCGCCGTGTCCATCTCGGCCTTGGCCGAACGTGCCATCGTCATCATCGGCATCGGCGGGCGGAAGCCGCCGCCGCCGCCCTCGGAGATGCTGACGATGCGGCGCACGCGCAGGCCCAGCGACTTGGCGTAGGTCTCGGCGCGGGCCTGGGCCTTCTTCAGCGCGGCCACGCGCGCTTCGTCGTAGACCGGCTCGGGCTGGTCGATCTCGAAGCTGGGGCCGTTGATCTGGTTGGCACCCTGCGCGGCCAGGCTGTCGAGCACCTTGCCCAGCCTGGTGATGTCGCGCACCTTCAGGCTGACGGTGTTGCTGGCCTGGTAGCCGGTGATCTTCGGCGCTTCGTTCTCGGCATAGCGGTACTGCGGGCTCAGGTTGATGCCGCTGGTCTGGATGTCGCGCTCGGCGATGCCGGCGGCCTTGATCGCGGCCATCACCTTGTCCATCTGCACGGCGTTCTCGCGCATGGCGGTGTTGCCGTCGGCGGCCTGGGTGACCACGCCGGCCGACAGCATGGCCACGTCCGGCACGCGTCGGGCCTCGGCCTGGGCGGAGATGTTGAGCAGGGTGGCGTCGCTGGCCACGACGGCCGGGGCGTTCTGGGCGTGGGCGGTCATCGGGGCTCCCGAAGCGAAGGACAGGGCGAGCAGCAGCGGAGCGAGTGCGGAATGGCGCATGTGGATCCTCCTTGGATGGATGCGAGGGTGGTTCGAGGGCGATGAACGGGCGGTGAGGTCGGGCGGGGTCGCGGGGGCAGCGCCGGCTTTGCCCGCGGTTCAGCCGGGAACGGGCGAAGCGTAGGCGGGAAGGGGGGGCCATGGCGAGCGCGCCGGCAGGCGGCAGCGCCGGCCGCGACGGGCGCAGGTTATGCTTCGCCGATGCTCTATCTCGCTTCCCGCTCTCCCCGCCGCAACGAACTGCTCGCACGCCTGGACATCCCGTTCCGCGCGCTGGACCTGGACGTACCGGAAATCCGCGGCGCCGCCGAAACACCGGCGGCCTACGTGCGCCGCGTCGCGCTGGACAAGGCGCGCGCCGGCCTGGCGCGGGTCGCCGACGACCCGCAGGCGGTGGTGCTCGGTTCGGACACCGAAGTGGTGCTGGGCGACCGGGTCTACGGCAAGCCCGCCGACGCCGACGATGCTGCGGCCATGCTGCGTTCGCTGGCCGGGCGCACCCACCTGGTCATCACCGCGGTGGCGCTGGTGGCGCATGCGCGCGAGGACCTGGCGGTGGTCGAATCGGAGGTGACGTTCGCGGCGATGGCCGAGGACGAGATCGCCGCCTACGTCGCCAGCGGCGAGCCGATGGGCAAGGCCGGCGCCTACGCCATACAGGGCGGCGCCGAACGCTGGATCAGCCGGCTGGCGGGCAGCTATTCGGGCGTGATGGGGCTGCCGTTGCAGCAGACCGCCGCGCTGCTGCGCGGTTTCGGCGCAGGGAAGGATTGAACGGATGTCCGAAGAAATACTGGTGAACGTCACCCCGCGCGAAACCCGCGTGGCGGTGATCGAGAACGGCATGCTGCAGGAGCTGCACATCGAGCGCGGCTGGCGCCGCGGCGTGGTCGGCAATATCTACAAGGGGCGGGTGCAGCGGGTGATGCCGGGCATGCAGGCGGCCTTCGTCGAGGTCGGGCTGGAGCGCGCCGCGTTCCTGCACGCCAACGACGTGGTGCGGCCGGCGCCGGTGGCCGCCGACACCGAGGAGACCGCGCCCAGCCTGCCGCTGCCCTCGTCGGTGCCGATCGTCGAGCTGCTGCGCGACGGCCAGGACGTGGTGGTGCAGGTGGTCAAGGACCCGATCGGCAGCAAGGGCGCGCGCCTGACCACCCAGGTCAGCATCCCCTCGCGTTACCTGGTGCTGCTGCCGCAGTCGAAGATGGTCGGGGTGTCGGCGCGCATCGAGGACGAGGCCGAGCGCGCCCGGCTCAAGGCGCTGGTGACCGAGATCTCCGCCCAGCACGGCGGCTACGGCTACATCGTGCGCACCAATGCCGAGGGCCAGCCGGCCGAGGCGCTGGCCGAGGACATCTCCTACCTGTCGCGGGTGTGGAACGTGGTGGAGCGCCGCGGCCGCGAGGCGCCGCCGCGCAGCATCATCTACGAGGACCTGAGCCTGCCGCTGCGCTCGGTGCGCGACCTGATCCGCAAGGACGTGGAGAAGGTGAAGGTGGACTCGAAGGAAACCTTCGCCCAGCTGCAGGCCTTCGTCGCCAAGTACATGCCGGTGCTGGCCGAAAAGCTGGAGCTGTACACCGGCGACCGCCCGATCTTCGACCTGTACGGCGTGGAGGACGAGATCGGCCGCGCGCTGGACAAGCAGGTGCCGCTCAAGTCCGGCGGCTACCTGGTCATCGACCAGACCGAGGCGATGACCACCATCGACGTCAACACCGGTTCCTTCCTCGGCCAGCGCAACCTGGAAGAGACCGTGTTCCGCACCAACCTGGAGGCGGCGCAGGCGGTGGCGCGGCAGCTGCGGCTGCGCAACCTCGGCGGCATCATCATCATCGACTTCATCGACATGGTCGATCCGGAACACCGCCGCCAGGTGCTGCGCACGCTGGAGAAATCGCTGGCGCGCGACCACGCCAAGACCACGGTCTACGATTTCTCGCCGCTGGGCCTGGTGGAAATGACCCGCAAGCGCACGGTCGAGAGCCTGGAGCGGCAGCTGTCCGAACCCTGCCCGGAATGCAGCGGGCGCGGCAGCATCAAGACCACCGAGACCGTCACCTACGAGATCTTCCGCGAGATCACCCGCGCCGTGCGCCAGTTCGATGCGGCGCGGCTGCTGGTGATCGCCTCGACCAAGGTGGTGGCGCGCATCACCGACGAGGAGTCGGCGGCGGTGGCCGAGCTGGAGGAGTTCCTCGGCAAGAGCATCCGTTTCCAGGCCGACGACCAGTACCTGCAGGAGCAGTTCGACGTGGTCCTGCTGTGAGGCAGGGGCTGGGGGCCAGGGGCCGGAGGCCAGCGGGAACGGGTCGCGTTCATTGCCCGTGTGGCAAGGTGGCCCGCTCTCTGCCGCCGGCTGCCGCCCCGGCTTCTCCCTGACCCCTGGCCCCCGATCTCCGGCCCCTGAAACCGATGCCCGTGCTGTCGCGCTACCGCCTCCGCCACCTGCGCCGCCATGCGATCTACGCGCTGGCCATGGTGCTGGTGGTCGTGGCCGTGCTGGTGGGCACGCTCAACCAGCTGCTGCCGCTGGTGGAACGGCACCCGCAGAAGGTCGCCGCCTGGCTGAGCGAACGCGCCGGCCAGCCGGTGGCGTTCGACCGCCTGGACACCGCGTGGACCCGGCGCGGCCCGCTGCTGCGGCTGGACGGCCTGCGCATCGGTCAGGGCGACGGCGTGCGCATCGGCCAGGCCGAGGTGCTGGTGTCGCTGTATTCCGGACTGCTGCCGGGCGCGCCGCTGACCGAGCTGCGCCTGCGCGGGCTGGCGCTGACCTTGCAGCGGGCCGACGACGGCCGCTGGTCGGTGCGCGGCCTGCCCGCCGCCGGCGCCGGCGATCCGCTGGAAACCCTGCGCCGGCTCGGCGAACTGCAGGTGATCGGCGGCCGCCTGCGGCTGGAGGCGCCCTCGCTCGGGCTGGACGCGGAACTGCCGCGGATCGACCTGCGCCTGCGCGTGGACGGTGGCCGGGTGCGCGCCGGCGCGCGCGCCTGGATCGATACCGGCGCCGCGCCGGTGACCGCGGTGCTGGACTTCCAGCGCCAGCGCGGCGACGGCACCGCCTGGATCGCCGCGGCGCCGGCGGACCTGTCGGCGTGGTCGCCGCTGCTGCGCGTGGGCGGCGTGCAGGTGCGCGAAGGCTCCGGCACGCTGCGCAGCTGGGTGACGGTGAGCGACCACAAGGTGGCCTCGGTGGTGGCCGATGCCGAACTGGCCGGGGTCGGGCTCGCCGGCGAACCGTTCGCCGCGGGCGGCAAGCCGCCGACCACGCGCTTCGACGCCCTGCGCCTGCGCGCGCGCTGGCGCCACGACGGCACCGATTGGCGCGTGGACGCGCCGCGGCTGCGCGTGGCCACCGGCCAGGGCGGCACGCAGGTGCTCGACGGCCTGCACCTGGGCGGCGGAAAGGCTTTTGCGCTGCGCGGGCAGCGGATCGACGTGACGCCGCTGCTGCGGGTCGCCGCGCTGAGCGGCGCGGTGGAACCGGGCCTGCGCCAATGGCTGTACCGCGCCGCGCCGGTCCTGCGCTTCGCCGACGTGGACATCGCCGGCCGCGCCGGCGGTGCCATGCAGGGCGCCGGCGAACTGGAAGACGCCGCGTTCGCCGCGGTCGGCGGCAGCCCCGGCCTGAGCGGCCTGCGCGGGCATTTCGAGGGCGATGGACAGGCGGTGGCGTTGCGGCTGCGCCCGGACCAGCCCCTGCGTTTCGACTGGCCGAGCGGTTTCGGCGTCGTCCACGACCTGCGGCTGGACGGCCAGGCGGTGGCCTGGCGCGAAGGCGCCGGCTGGCGCGTCGGCACGCCGGCGATGCGCGTGCAGGGCAACGATTACGCCGCCAGCCTGCGCGGCGGGCTGTGGTTCCAGGGCGACGGCACGCGGCCGTGGATCAACCTGGCCGCGGAACTGGACGATGTGCCGATCACCGCGGCCAAGGGCTTCTGGGTGCGCTCGCACATGAGCGCGGCGGCGGTGCGGTGGCTGGACGAGGCGCTGGTGGACGGACACCTGCGCGACGGCATCGGCCTGGCCGTCGGCGACCTCGACGACTGGCCGTTCGACGGCAACGACGGCCGCTTCGAGGCGGGCGGCCGCATCGACAACGGCACCCTGCGCTTCTCGCACGGCTGGCCGGCCATGGACGGCGTCGATGCCGACATCGCCTTCATCGCCAACGGGTTCGCGCTGCAGGGCCGCGGCAACCTCGGCGGCGTCAAGGTCGACGCCTTCCGCGCCGGCATCGCCGATTTCCACGAATCGCTGCTGAAGGTGGACGCGCGCACCCTCGACGACAGCGGGCACCTGCTGGCGCTGCTGCGGCGCAGCCCGCTGCAGGCCGCCTACGGCGAAACGCTGGACGCGCTGGGCGCCAGCGGGCCGGCCGCGGTTAACTTCGGCCTGTCGCTGCCCCTGCACGGCGGCGCCGGCCAGGTCCGCGGCGACGTCGAACTGCGCGGCGCCACCCTGGCCGACCGCCGCTGGGACCTGCGTTTCGACAACGTGCGCGGCAAGGCCGAATACGGCAGCGACGGCTTCCGCGCGCCGGCGCTGCAGGTCCGCCACAAGGAGCACGACGGCGTGCTGTCGCTCGCCGCCGGCGCGCCGGTGAGCGACCCGGGCCATGCGTTCGAGGCGGAGCTGACCGCCTCGCTCGGCGCCACCGACCTGCTGGAGCGCGCACCGGAACTGAAATGGCTGCAGCCCTACCTGCACGGCACCTCGCGCTGGACCATCGGCGTGGCCCTGCCGAAGACGCCGGAGGGCAGCCGCAGCGAACCGCCGACTACGCTCAGCCTGCGTTCGGACCTGCAGGGCACGCGCCTGCAGTTGCCGGCGCCGCTGGACAAGCCGGCTGCCGATGCGCTGCCCACCCGGGTGACCGCCAGCCTGCCGCTGGGCAGCGGCACCACCGAGGTCGCGTTCGGTCGGCGCATGGCCCTGGCCGCGCGCACCCAGAACGGCCGGACTGGCGTGCAGGTGACCATGGGCAGCGACCGGGTCAGCCGCGAGCCGCCCGCCGACGGGCTGGTGATGGACGGGCGCACGCCGTCGCTGGACGCGCTGGAGTGGATCGCCCTGGCGCGCGGCAGCAGCGCCGGTGGAGACGCGGGCGGCGACAAAGTGGCGCTGAAGCAGGTGGACGTACTGGCCGACCAGCTGCTGCTGGTCGGCGGTCGTTTCGAACAGACCCGCCTGCGTCTGCGGCCGGGCAACGGCGCGGTCGCGGTGCAGCTGGACGGTCCGGCGCTGGCCGGCGACCTGCGCGTTCCCGATGCCGAAGGCGGTACCGTCAGCGGCACGCTGGCGCGCGTGCACTGGCAGGCGGCCTCGGCCGTGGCCGGCGAGGCGGGCGACCGCCCGGCCGATCCGGTGGACCCGGCCAAGGTCCCGCCGTTGTCGCTGGACATCGCCGACCTGACCTTCGGCAAGGCGGTGCTGGGGCAGGCCAGCCTGCGCACGCGGCCGCTGGCCGACGGCCTGCAGGTCTCGCAGCTGCAGTTCCGTTCGCCGAAGCAGGCCATCGACGTGACCGGGCAGTGGCGCGGCACCGGCGCGCAGGCGCGCACGCGTTTCGAGGCGGCCGTGCACAGCGAGAACCTGGGCGGGCTGCTGGACAGCCTCGGTTACGGCGGGCAGCTGCGCGGCGGGCAGGGGCAGCTGCAGTTCAACGCCGGCTGGAACGGCACACCGTCCGCCTTCAGCCTGGCCGGGCTGGAGGGCACGCTGGATTTCGACGCGCGCAACGGCCAGATCCTCGAGGTCGAGCCGGGCGCCGGCCGGGTGCTGGGCCTGCTCAGCGTCGCCCAGCTGCCGCGCCGGCTGATGCTGGATTTCCGCGATTTCTTCTCCAAGGGCCTGGCGTTCAACCAGGCCGAAGGGCAGGTGACGTTCGGCGACGGCCTGGCCCGCACCGACAGGATCGGCATGCAGGGCCCGGCGGCGGACATCGCCATCCGCGGCCAGGCCGACTTGCGCGCGCAGCGTTTCGACCAGACCATCGAGGTCAACCCGCGCTCGGGCAACCTGCTCGCCGTGGTCGGCGCGGTGGCCGGCGGCCCGGTCGGTGCCGCGGTAGGCGCCGCCGCCAACGCGGTGCTGGGCAAGCCGCTGGGCGAGATCGGCGCCAAGACCTACCGCGTCACCGGGCCATGGTCCGATCCCAAGGTGGAAGTGATCGACCGCGACGCCCCGCGCCTGCCGCCGCCGGCGGTGAGCCCGGCCACCGCCGGCACGCCCTGACCGTTTCTGCCGCATGCTTGCTTACCGCAGGCCTGCCCCCATCTGGAAAGCCATGACCGACCACGCCCTGACGCTCGCCGAATCCCGCCTGCTGCTGCCGGCCGGGCTGGACGCCAACCGCCTCGAACGCACCTTCGGCACGCTGCTGGGCCCGGGCATCGACTTCGGCGACCTGTATTTCCAGCATTCGCGGCGCGAGAGCTGGAGCGTGGAGGACGGCATCGTCAAGGACGGCGCCCACTCCATCGAACAGGGCGTGGGCGTGCGCGCCATCGCCGGCGAGAAGACCGGCTTCGCCTATTCCGACGACATCCAGCCGGCCGCGCTGCTGGCCGCGGCGCAGTCGGCGCGGGCGATCTCGCGCGACGGCGGCACCTGCAACGCCAGCGCGCTGGTGCGCGGCGGCACGCGCGCGTTGTACCCGGCGTTGGATCCGGTGGACAGCCTCGGCAACGAGGCCAAGGTGGAGGTGCTCAAGCGCCTGGACCGCTACCTGCGCGCCGCCGACCCGCGCGTGCAGCAGGTGATGGTGAGCCTGTCCGGCGGCGTCGACACGGTGCTGGTCGCGCGCAGCGACGGCGTGCTCGGCGCCGACGTGCGCCCGCTGGTGCGCCTGAACGTGCAGGTGATCGTCGAGCAGGACGGCCGCCGCGAATCCGGCTACGCCGGCGGCGGCGGGCGCTACGGCTACGCGGAACTGTTCGCCGACGGCCGCCCCGAAGCCTTCGCCCGCGAGGCGCTGCGGCAGGCACTGGTGAACCTGGAGGCGATCCCGGCCCCGGCCGGGGTGATGCCGGTGGTGCTGGGCCCGGGCTGGCCCGGCGTGCTGCTGCACGAGGCGGTGGGCCACGGCCTGGAAGGCGACTTCAACCGCAAGGGCACCAGCGTCTACGCCGGCCGCATCGGCGAGCGCGTGGCCTCCAAGGGAGTGACCATCGTCGACGACGGCACGCTCGATGGCCGCCGCGGTTCGCTCAACATCGACGACGAAGGCACGCCCACCCAGTGCACCCCGCTGATCGAGGACGGCATCCTGGTCGGCTACATGCAGGACACGCTCAATGCGCGGTTGATGGGCGTGGCGCCGACCGGCAACGGCCGCCGCGAATCGTTCGCGCACATGACCATGCCGCGCATGACCAACACCTACATGCGCGCCGGCAATCACGACCCGCAGGAAATGATCCGTTCGGTGAAGAAGGGCCTCTATGCGGTGAACTTCGGCGGCGGCCAGGTCGACATCACCAGCGGCAAGTACGTGTTCTCCGCGACCGAGGCCTACCTGATCGAGGACGGCCGGATCACCGCGCCGGTGAAGGGCGCGACCCTGATCGGCAACGGCCCGGAAACCATGCAGAAGGTGCGCATGGTCGGCAACGACCTGGCGCTGGACGAAGGCGTGGGCATCTGCGGCAAGGACGGGCAGAGTGTGCCGGTCGGCGTCGGCCAGCCCTCGCTGCTGATCGACGGCCTCACCGTCGGCGGTACGCAGGCGTAGCGCCGGCAGCTTGCTGCTTCCCCTTCTCCCTGCCGGGCTGTTTGCCTTCGGGGGATGCCCCTCACCCCAGCCCCTCTCCCGCAGGGAGAGGGGCTTCAGGCTCAATCGCGCGTGTCGGCTTCGTCGTCAAGGTTGTCGAAATCATGTTCGGCGTCGTTGTCTTCTTCCTCGTCCTGCCCGGCGGCGGACTGCGCCGGCAGCATCAGGTCGCGCAGCACCTGGTAAAGCTCGCGGAACGCGCGCGGCGGTTTGTTCTTGGCTTTCTCCGCCAGCGCGTTGCGCACCAGCGTGCGCAGCTCCTGGCGGTCGGCGCCGGGGTATTCGTCGAGCAGTTCGGCCAGCGCGGCATCGCCTTCGGCCAGCAGGCGCTCGCGCCAGCGCTCGATGCGGTGCATCAGCGCCACCGCGCGCTTGGAGGTCTCGCTGTTGGCTTCCAGCGCGTCGCGGATCGCGTCGAGCGTGGCGTCGTCCTCGCGGCGCATCTGCTTGGCCAGGAACGCCAGCTGGCGCTTGCGCGCGCCGTGCGAGGTGATGCGCTTGCTGTATTCGATGTGCTCGAGCAGGTCTTCGGGGATGGGCAGGCGCGCCAGCTGCGCGGCCGTCAGGTCCACCAGCTTCTCGCCCAGCGCCAGTACTTCCAGCGCCTCGCGCCGGTTCTGGCTGCGGCTCTCGCTGAAAAATTCGCCGGTATCTTCGTCGCGTCCGCGCATTGCCTTGTTACTCGATTAAAGTTCGTGTGTACCCGCACGCCGCTTTGCAAAGCCCCTCTCCCTGCGGGAGAGGGGTTGGGGTGAGGGTACGGGCGAAGCCTCGTGCAACCAGCCATCGTCAGGCTTCGCCCGTACCCTCATCCGGCGCTCCGCACCCCCTTCTCCCGAGGGGAGAAGGGCCGGCAGGCATGGCTGAAGACCTGAAAGGATAAAGCATTGGACACCAACCCCACCGAAACCCACTTCAGCGACGACAGCCTGCAGCGGCTGGAACAGCTGGCCGGCATCTCCCAGCGGCTGCTGGAAAAGGCGCGCGCGCTGGGCGCCAGCCAGGCCGAGGTCAGCTGCAGCGAGGACCGCGGCATGGACGTGAACGTGCGCCTGGGCGAGGTGGAGACGGTCGAGTCCACCCACGACCGCGGCATCGCCGTCACCGTGTACTTCGGCCAGCGCAAGGGCAGCGCCAGCACCGCCGACCTGCAGGAGAGCAGCCTGGAGGCGACCGTCGCCCAGGCCTGCGCCATCGCCCGGCATACCGAGGACGATGAAGCCGCCGGCCTGGCCGACGCCGCGCTGATGGCGCGCGATTTCCCCGACCTGGATACCTGGCACCCGTGGGCGCTGGACGCCCGCCACGCCGTGGACCTGGCCCTGGCCTGCGAAGCGGCCGGGCGCGTCGACGCGCGCATCGCCAACTCCGACGGCGCCTCGGTGGCCACCGCGCAGAGCCTGTCGGTCTACGCCAACTCGCACGGCTTCATCGGCCGCGAACGCAGCAGCCACCACTCCATCGGCTGCGCGCTGATCGCCGGGCAGGGCGATGGCATGCAGCGCGACGGCTGGTACAGCAGCGCGATCGCGCGGGCCGACCTGCAGGACCCGGAGGCCATCGGCCGGCGCGCGGCCGAGCGCACCGTGGCGCGCCTGCAGCCGCGCTCGCTGCCCACCGGGCAGGTGCCGGTGCTGTTCGCCGCGGAAGTCGCGCGCTCGCTGATCGGCCACCTGCTGTCGGCCGTTTCCGGCGGCGCGCTGTACCGGCGCGCCAGCTTCCTGCTCGACAGCGCCGGGACGCAGCTGTTCCCGGACTGGTTCGCCATCGACGAACGGCCGTTGCTGCGCCACGGCCTGCGCTCGTCCGCGTTCGACGGCGAAGGCGTGGCCACGCGCGACTCGGCGCTGGTCAGCGGCGGCGTGCTGCAGCGCTACATCCTGGGCAGTTACTCGGCGCGCCGGCTGGGCCTGCAGACCACCGCCAACGCCGGCGGCGTGCACAACCTCGCGGTCGCGGCCAATGCCGGCGACCTGCAGTCCATGCTGTCGGGTATGGGAACCGGCCTGCTGGTCACCGAGCTGATGGGGCAGGGCGTCAACGGCGTGACCGGCGACTACTCGCGCGGCGCCGGCGGCTTCTGGGTCGAGAACGGGCAGATCGCCTGGCCGGTGGACGGCATCACCATCGCCGGCAATCTGAAGCAGATGTTCGCCGGCATCGAGGCGGTGGGCAGCGACGTGGACCGGCGTTCGCATGTCTCGACAGGATCGATCCTTGTCGGGAGAATGACCGTCGCGGGCGACGATTGACGTATTCTTCGGCAGCCGCCGCTGCGGGGCATCCAGGGGACCGCGGATGACAGCCACCCCACTCATTCCACAAGACCAAGGGTAAAGGGAAACACCATGAGCGATTACGAGAACAGCACTCCGCCGGCGGCAGGCTCCGGGTCCGACGACAACACCATTGCCATGCTGGTGCACCTGTCGGGCATCATCCTGGGCTTCATCGTGCCGCTGATCATGTGGCTGGTGAACAAGGACAACCCGCAGAAGTCGTTCCTCACCGACCAGTCCAAGGAAGCGCTGAACTTCCAGCTCACGCTGCTGGGCGTCTACATCATCGGCACCATCCTTTCGATCATCCTGATCGGCGCGCTGATCAACCTCATCGCCTGGATCGCCTGCATCGTGCTCAGCATCGTCGCCGGTCTGGCGGCCAACAAGGGCCAGGCCTACCGCTATCCGTTCGCGATCCGCCTGATCAAGTAATCCGGCAAAGAAAAGGCCCGGGCCCCGGGCCTTTTTTGTTGCGTCATCCCGGGCGGAACCCTCCGGGCCATCGGCAGACGATGTCAATAACCGCTGCAGACGGTTTTCATTGGCCGTCCGCAGGAGCGTACCTCTGCGTGCGATGACCTTTCCGGGGCATGCAGCGTTGCGCGTACCCGCGACGAGGGCGATGCGTCAATGCGAGCGGCGGATCGCCAGTTCGGCCAGCGCCGCGAGCGCATCGGCGCGCGGGCCGAACGGCGCCAGCGCCTGGCGCATGTCCACGGCCAGCGCTTCCAGCCGCGCCTTGGCACCGTCCATGCCCAGCAGCGCGGGGAAGGTGGACTTGTCCTGCGCCGCGTCCTTGCCGGCGGTCTTGCCCAACTGCTCGGAGCTGGCCTCGACGTCGAGGATGTCGTCGCGCACCTGGAAGGCCAGGCCGAGCGCGTCGGCGAAACCGTCCAGCCGCGCCAGCTCGGCGTCGCCGGCGCCGCCGCACAGCGCGCCCATGCGCACCGCCGCGCGGATCAGCGCGCCGGTCTTGAGCGCGTGCATGCGTTCGAGGCCGGACAGCGGCTGCTGGCGGCCGGTGGCGTCGATGTCCAGCGCCTGCCCGCCACACATGCCGGCCGCGCCGGAGGCGGTGGCCAGGGTGCGCAGGCAGGCCACGGCCAGCGCCGGCGGCAGCGCCGCTTCGGCGAGCAGCTCGAAGGCGCGGGTCTGCAGCGCGTCGCCGGCCAGAATGGCGGTGGCCTCATCGAAGGCGACATGGGTGGTGGGGCGGCCGCGGCGCAGGTCGTCGTCGTCCATCGCCGGCAGGTCGTCGTGCACCAGCGAATAGGCGTGGACCAGCTCGACCGCGCTGGCTGGCGCGTCGAGCAGCGCCGGGTCGGCGTCGAACAGGTGGCCGGCGGCGCGCACCAGCAGCGGCCGCATGCGCTTGCCGCCGCCCAGCGCGGCGTAGCGCATGGCCTGGTGCAGGCGCTGCGGCGCGGCGTCGGGGGCGGGCAATGCGGCGTGCAGGTGCTGTTCGGTGCGTTCGATCCAGCCGGCGAACAGGGCCTCAGTCGACATCGCCGGCCTGTTGGAACGGTTCGGATTTCTCCGGCTGCGCCGGATCGGTGAGCAGGCGCACGCGCAGTTCGGCCTGCTCCAGCGCCTGCTGGCACTGCCGGTACAGGCCGACGCCGCGTTCGTAGGCAGCCAGCGACTGCTCCAGGCTCAGTTCGCCGGTTTCCATCTTCTCCACCAGCTGCTCCAGTTCTTCCAGCGAATGCTCGAAGTGGGCGACCGGGGAGACCTCGTTGGGGGACTTCTTGGACATGGCGGGAAGTGTGAGCGGCGGGCGGGAAAGGGTCAATTCGCCGCGCCCGGCGCCTGCCAGCGCAGGCGTGCGCCGCGGGCCTGCAGCCAGTCCTGCAGCGGCGCGGCGACGATGCGGTCGCCGGCGGCGAGCACCTGCGCGCCATCGCACAGCAGCGGCAGGTGCGGGCGCAGCCAGGGTGCGATGTCCGAGGCCTGCAGCCGGTGCTTGAGCAGGTGCGAATGCGCGCGCCCGGGCAGGTGGATGCGTTCGCCGCCCTGGCGCTGGCGCACGCGCAGCGGCGCGTCGAAGCCGGGCGCACCGTGCAGCGCCAGCATGCCGCCGTCGGGCAGCGCCAGCGACGCGTGGCCGTCCCAATCGGCCTGCCAGCCGGGCGGCCAGGCGCGCAGCCCGGCCACGGCATGCAGGCGGTCGCGCCAGCGCACGATGCGCGCGTCCTGCCAGCGGAACTCCGCCTGCCGGTCGTGGCCGGCGCCGAGCAGGTCGTGCCGGATGCGCGCCACGCCGTTGCCCGGCAGCGGCGGCAGGCCGCATTGCCGCGCCCACAGCCGCAGCACGCGGGCGCAGGCCGGCTCCGGCAGCGCCGACAGCGCGGCGACCGGCAGCGCGTGGCCCTCATCGCCATCGCGGCAGGCGTGCAGCCATCGTTCGTCCTGCGCCTGCAGCAGGGTCGCGGCCTCGCCGGCGAGCGCGGCGCTGCGCGCGAACACGGCGGCCGCGTCGGGCCAGCGCGTGGCCAGCAGCGGCATCACCGCGTTGCGCAGGAAGTTGCGGTCGAAGGCGTCCTCGCCGTTGCTGGGGTCGTCGATCCACTGCAGGCCATGCTGGCGCGCATGCGCTTCCAGCGCGGCACGCGGGACGCGCAGCAGCGGCCGCCACAGCTGGCCGGCGCCGAAGTCGCGGCGCTCGCGCATCGCCGCCAGTCCCTCCACGCCGGAGCCGCGCAGGGCGCGCAGCAGGAAGGTCTCGGCCTGGTCGTCGCGGTGGTGGGCCAGCGCCAGCCATTCGCCCGGCCGCAGCAGCCCGGCGAACGCGGCATGGCGGGCGCGGCGCGCCGCCGCCTCGACGCCGTCGCCTGCAGCGGCGTCCACCTGCACGCGCACGATCTGCAGCGGCACCTGCCATTGCTCGCAGACGCGCTGGCAGTGAGTGGCCCATTCGTCGGCGTCGGACTGCAGCCCGTGGTGCACGTGCACAGCGCGCAGGCCGCATTCGCGCGCCGTCGGGGCGTTGGCCAGCAGGTGCAGCAGCACGGTCGAATCCAGCCCGCCGCTGAAACCGACCAGCACCGGTTTGGCGACGTCAGTCAGCGGTGACAGGCACGATTCCATCGCCGCATTGTAGGAGCGGCTTCAGCCGCGAGGGGCGTGCGGGCGGATCCTTCCTCCGCGCATCGGCGGCCAATGCGGTGCAGGTGAACCCTCTCCCATGCGTTTCGACGCGTGCCGGACGCTTTGGAGGGGCAAGCCCCTCCGCTACGGGGAATCCGGCAGCACGTTGCCCTGTCGATCGATGTGGAAACGCGTGCCGCCGACGATGCCGGCATGGCCGTCGGCGTCGGGCGTGCCTTCGCGGCAGCCGTCGCAGACCTCGGCGCTGCCGTCCTGGAACGGAAAGCCCCAGTCGAAACGCGCGGCGAAGGCTGGCTGCAGGCGGGTGTCGTAGTAACCGATCCGGCCGTCCACCCGCGCGCGGACCAGGCCGTCGGCGAAGTAGTCCGGGCCGTTGTCGTAGGTGATGACCGGCAGATAGGCGCCGTCGCGGCGCACGTAGTAGTACTGGCGGCCTGCCTGCAGCGTGGCCAGTCCGTTTTCGTCGAAGCGCAGCCGCGCCAGCGCGCCGGCGCCGAGGGCGAGCGTGCCCGGTGCCGTCTGCGTGCAGCCGGGCAGTACCTCGAAGCGGTCGGTGTCGCGGCGATGGCAGGCTTCCGCGGCGCAGGCCAGGGCGGGCAGCAGGGCCAGCGGCAGCAGCGCCGCCGCCGGTCCCCGCAGGTGCCGTCGCGCGTGGCTCACGGCGCCTTGCGTTCGAACTTCGCCGGCTGTGGCAGTTCCACCGGCACGCCCTGCGCGTCGCAGGTGCCCTGCGCGCACAGGCGCTCGCGCAGGCGCGGGGTGGCCTGCACGATCAGGTGGTAGATGGCGTTCTGTTCCATCGTGCCGCGCACCGCGGTGCTGCCCGGGCCGCGCGCCCAGATGCCGACGTCCTCGCCGCCGTGCGATTCGGCCTTGGCCGGGACCAGCGCCTCCTGCATGTAGTCCGGGTGCTCGGTATCGACGTGGGTCAGGTCGGGACGGCCCTGCGCCGGCTCGTAGCTGCTGGGCATGTGCGGGAAGGTCTTCGGGCCGGCCGGCTGGCGGTTGCTGGCGCCGGTGTAGCCCGGGCCGTTGGCGTAGCTGAGCGTGGTGTAGGGCAGGCCGGTGGCGTCGCGTGCCAGCTCCAGGCCGCCGGCGCCGTCTTCGCCACCCTTGTCCTTGACCTTGCCCAGGATCGGGTTGCCGCGCGCCGGGTAGCCGACGAAGTTGAGGGTGTGCGAGTGGTCGGCGGTGACGATGATCAGGGTGTCCTCGGCCGAGGTCGCCTCGACCGCCGCGCGCACCGCGTCGGACATCGCGATGGTGTCGCCCAGCGCACGCGCGGCGTTGCCGCTGTGGTTGGCGTGGTCGATGCGCGCGCCTTCCACCATCAGCACGTAGCCCTCCGGACGCCTGGACAGGTTGGCGATGGCGGCGCGGGTCAGCTCGGCCAGCGACGGCTCGCCGGCCGGGTCCTTGGCGCGGTCCTGCTCGTACTGCATGTGGTCGGGCTCGAACAGGCCCAGCAGCGCCGGCGCGCCGGCGGCGGCCTTGAGCTGTTCTGCGTTCCACACGTAGGCGCCCTGCGGGTGCGCGGCCTGCCATTCGGCCACCAGGTTGCGGCCGTCCAGGCGCAGGCCGACCTTGTCGGCGTATTCCGGATCCTGCTCGTTGACGGTGGTGAACTGGCCGCGGCCGCCGCCCAGGGCGACCAGCGGGCCGCGCCCGTAGCGCGAGGTCGACAGCAGCTGCTGGGCGATGTCCTGGCAGCCGGCCGCGCGCGCGCTTTCGGGCAGGTTGGTGTCGTTCTCCCAGTTGCGGTCCGGCGAGTGCGCGTAGGTCGCCGCTGGGGTGGCATGGGTCAGGCGTGCGGTGGAGACCACGCCGGTGGCCATGCCGGCGCTGTCGGCCAGCTGCAGCCAGGTCAGGGCGTGCTTGCCGAGGCTGTCGGCGCAGTCGCTGCGGCTGCCGGCGCTGACGCCGATGGCGCCCATGTGGCTCTTCACGCCGGTGGTGATGGCGGTCATGGTGCCGGCCGAGTCGGGCGTCTGCGAGTCGGTGTTGTAGGTCTTGCTGAAGGCGGTGGCCGGGAAGCGTTCCCAGGACAGCAGGTTCTCCTCGCCCGGGTTGCCGTGGCGCTGGCCCTCGAGGATGCGCGCGGCGGCCACCGTGGTCAGGCTCATGCCGTCGCCCAGGAACAGGATCACGTTCTTCGCCCTGCCGGCCATCGCGCCGTTGGCGGCGGCCTGCGCGGCGCCGTTGCGGTACCACCACTGCGGGGTCTCGCCCTGCGGGTGGCTGACCGCCGGCACCTCGACGGCGAAGGCCTGCGGCACCTTGGGCGCGGCGGTGCTGGCGCAGGCGCCGAGCAGCAGGGTGGACAGGGCGGCGAGCAGGGGAGTGGCGTGGCGCATGCGGTCGACCATCGATCATGAACAGACGGCCATTATGACAATCCCGAAAAGGCATGCCGATGACACGCAGCTTTTCCGCACGGGGATCGTGCCGTCACCGGGCTTGCGCTATCGTGCCGGTCCCTGAAAATCTTCCCCGGATCCTCTTATGACGCTGGTTTCTGCCTGGTTGCGGATTCCGTTCTGGCAGCGCGTGGCGGGCGGCTTCGTGCTCGGCGCGCTGGCCGGCTGGGTGCTGGGTCCGGCCGCCGAGACCTGGTTCGGGCCGCTGGGCGAGCTGTACGTCACCCTGATCAAGATGATCGCCGTGCCGCTGGTGTTCTTCGCGGTGATCAGCGCCATCGGCTCGCTGCACGGGCAGAAATCGGTGGCCGCGCTGGGCGGTCGCACCTTCCTGTGGTTCATCGTCACCGCCGCGCTGGCGGTGTGCGTGGGCCTGGGCGTGGGCACGTTGATGCAGCCGGGCACCGGCGGCCTGAGCCTGGCGATGGACAGCGCCTATACCCCGCGCGACGTGCCGTCGGTAGCCAAGGTGCTGATGGACGTGGTGCCGTCCAACGTGTTCTACGCGCTGTCGGGCATCGGCACCCGGATCAACGCCGCCGGCGATACCGTGCTGGCCGCCGGGCGCGGCTCGATCCTGCCGGTGATCTTCTTCGCCGGCCTGCTCGGCTTTGCCATGGTCAAGCTCGGCGACAAGGTCGGCGAGGCGCGCAAGCTCACCGGGCAGATGAGCGAGATCATGATCCAGGTCACCCGCTTCGTGCTGGAGATGACCCCGCTGGGCACCTTCGGCCTGATCGCCGGGCTGGTCGGCAGCTACGGCTTCGAGAAGCTGCTGCCGCTGGGCAGCTTCGTGCTGGCGCTGTACGTGGCCTGCGCGCTGCACATCGTGGTGGTCTACAGCGGCCTGCTGCTGGCGCACGGGCTGAACCCGATCAAGTTCTTCCGCGGCGCCGCGCCGGGCATGCAGGTGGCGTTCGTGGCCTCCTCGAGCTTCGCGGCGATGCCGGTGGCGATGCGCTCGATCACCGCCAACCTCGGCGTCAACAAGGACTACGCCTCCTTCGCGGTGCCGCTGGGCGCGAGCATCAAGATGGACGGCTGCGGCGCGATCTACCCGGCGCTGTGCGCGGTGTTCATCGCCCAGTACACCGGCGTGCCGCTGACCCCGGAACAGTACGTGGTGGTGCTGATCGCCTCGGTGCTGGGCAGCTTCGGCACCGCCGGCGTGCCGGGCACGGCGGTGGTGATGGCCACCGTGGTGCTGAGCGCGGCCAACCTGCCGCTGGAAACCATCGGCTACCTGTACGCCATCGACCGCGTGCTGGACATGATGCGCACCATGACCAACGTCACCGGGCAGATGGTGGTGCCGGTGATCGTGGCCAAGGAAACCGGGCTGCTGGACCAGCAGGTCTACGATGCCCCGGTCCGCGCCGGCGTCGGGGTGGACTGACCGTCCGTCGGAGGCATGACCTCCGGCGGATATGCGCGCGCCGGGGGCGCATTATGGTGGCGGCGGCCGTCCGGCCTGCCCATGACAACGAAAGGAGTCGCTCCATGATGCTGCAACGCATGCTCCTGCTGGCCGGCTGCGCGCTGGCCGGCACGGCGGCTGCCGCCAACGCCGATCAGTGGCGGGTGCCGGTGGCGGTAGAGAAACTCGACAACGGCCTGACCGTGGTGGTGTCCGAGGACCACAGCGCGCCGGTGGTCGGCATCAGCGTGGTCTACCACGTCGGGATGCGCCTGGAACCGCGCAACCGCACCGGCTTCGCGCACCTGTTCGAGCACCTGATGTTCCAGGGCACGCCGCAGGCGCGCAAGGGCGTGTTCGACAGCGTGATCACCGGCGGCGGCGGCCGCAACAACGGCTCCACCCGCGCCGATTTCACCAATTACATCGAGACCGCGCCGGTGTCGGCGCTGGAGCCGATGCTGTGGCTGGAAGCGGACCGCATGCGCACCCTGGACTTCAACCCGGAGACACTGAAGAACCAGCAGGACGTGGTCAAGGAGGAAATCCGCAACAACGTGCAGAACCAGCCCTACGGCGGCTTCATGTGGATCGACATCGGCCAGCACGCGTTCTCCAAATGGGAGAACAACCATGACGGCTACGGCAGCTTCCACGACTTGGAAAACGCCAGCCTGGACGACGTGCGCGCCTTCCACCGCGATTTCTACGGCCCCAACAACGCGGTGCTGTCCATCGCCGGCGACGTCACCCCGGAACAGGGCTTCGCCCTGGCCAGGCGCTATTTCGGCGACATCCCGGCACGGCCGACGCCGCCGCGCCCGGACTACGCCGAAGGCCTGAATACCAAGGAGATCCGCCTGCAGCAGTCCGACGCGCTGGCGCAGGTGCCGGCGCTGGCGGTGGGCTGGAAGATGCCCGACCGCGGCAGCCGCGACCAGGCGCCGATGGCGGTGCTGGGCGCGCTGCTGGCCGACGGCGAGGCCTCGCGCCTGCACCAGGGGCTGGTCAAGGGCCGCCAGCTGGCCTTGAACGTCGAGTCGCTCTACGGCCTGACCAGCGCCTGGGAATACGACGGTCCGACCCTGTTCGTGGTGTTCGCGATGTACAAGCCCGACCACGACGCCGACGCGGTGCTGTCCGGCATCGACGCGGAGATCGCCAGGGTCGCCACCGAGGGCGTGGACGCGGCGACGCTGGCGCGGGTCAAGACCCAGCTGCTGGCGCAGTGGTACGACGGCCTGGAGATGTTCCTGGACCGCGCCGACGCCCTGGCCAAGCTGCAGACCCTGTGGGGCGATGCCGGCGTGGTCAACCAGATCCCGGGATGGATCGAGGCGGTCGACGCCGCCGACGTGCAGCGCGCCGCGCGCACCTACCTGACCACCGCCAACCGCACCGTCATCGACCGCAAGCCGGCGGCGATGCTGGCCCCCGCCGAGCAGAAGTGAGGACACCGCCATGATCAAGACGATCCCGTGCCTGCTCGCCATGAGCCTGGCCCTTTCGCTCTGCGCCGGCGCCAGCGCCGCCACGCCGGGACTGCCCGCCGGGCTGCCGGGCTACGCCGCCGACAAACCGCTGCCGGTGCCGGACATCTCGCGCAGGACCCTGGGCAACGGCCTGGAAGTCTGGGTCGTGCCACGCGACGGGCTGCCGCGTGTGGACTACGTGCTGGCCATGCGCGACGCCGGCCTGGCCGCCGATGCCGCCGCCACGCCCGGTTTCGCCAGCGTGCTGGCGCAACTGCTCACCGCGGGCACCCAGGCGCACGACGCGCGCCAGATCGCCGAGCTGGCCCAGGGCATGGGCGGCAGCATCGGCGCCAGCGCCAGCGTCGATGGCCTGCTGCTCAGCGGCCAGGCGCTGGCCTCGCAGGCCAAGCCGATGCTGGCCCTGCTGGCCGAGGTCGCGCGCACGCCGTCCTTCGCCGACGACGAAGTGGAACTGGCCCGCGCCAACGCCGCCCAGGAACTGAAGGCCGCCGAAGCGCAACCCGGTTTCCGCGCTTCGCGCGCGCTGCTGAAGGCGGTCTACGGCGATCACCCCTATGCACGCACGCAGCTCGATCACGCCACCTTGCCGGCACTGACCCCGGCGGCGCTGAAACAGGAGCACGCGCGCCGCTTCCGTCCGGCGCATGGCCTGCTGGTGATCACCGGCCGGATCGATGCGGCCACCGCCTTCGCCGAGGCCGAACGCGCCTTCGGCGACTGGCAGGGGCAGGGCGAGGCGGTGGCGGACACGGCGCCGGCGCCGCGGCAGGCGGCAGCGCAGCGCACGATCCTGCCGCGCGCGGGCAGCGTGCAGTCCACGTTCCGGATAGGCCGTCCGGCCGTCGCCGCCACCGACCCGGACTACGTGCCGCTGCAGCTGGCCAGCACCGTGCTGGGCAGCGGCATCAGCAGCCGCCTCAACCAGAACCTGCGCGAGGAAAAGGGCTACACCTACGGCGCCGGCGCGCGACTGGCGGCGTTGCGCGCCGGCGGCAACCTGGCGGCGTCGGCCGACGTGCGCAACGAGGTCACCGGCGCATCCCTGAAGGAGTTCTTCAGGGAATTCGACCGGCTGGGCAAGGAGCCGGTGCCGGCCGCGGAACTGGAGTCGACCAAGCGCTATGTCGCCGGCGGCTACCTGATCAGCAACCAGCTGCAGGCCGCGGTGGCCGGCACCCTGGCCAACAACTGGCTGGCCGGCCTGCCCGCCGAGTTCCTCGGCCAGTACGTGGGCCGGATCCGCGCGGTCGATGCGGCGAAGCTGCAGGCCGTGGCCGCGCGCTACTACGCGCCGGACGCGCAGTCGGTGATCGTGGTCGGCGACCGCGACGCGGTGGCGCCGCAGCTGGCGCCGTTCGGCGCGTTCGGCGTCGAGGAACGCTGAGCCGCCGCTTCCGGGCCGGATCGCACCCGGCCCGGAGCGCGCCGCATCGACGCCGCGCATGCATGCCATGCGCCGGCCGGCGCGCCGTCCCAGGCGTGGATCGAGGAACGGTGCCGCTGCCGCGGCACTGGCTGGGCGCGCCTGCCCGCTTCGCTGCATGCGGGGGTGTAACGCGCTGTAGCGCCCCCCTGTAAACGGACCGTTACACCACGGCGCGATGCCGCTGCGGTGCGCCGCGGCCTGTTCCGGCCCGCCGCGGTGCACGCTGCCGGGTGTAACGCACGATACAGGCGCGACATCCGCGATTCACCTGCAAGCCATTGTGTTGCAAGGAAAAACAGACCTGGCACGGATGCTGCTCCGACTCCCGCGTTGACCGGGGAGGCAGGGCGATGGCTGGCAGGATCTCACATCCGTTTTCGATCCTGATCGGGCTGCTGCTGGCGCTTGGCGCCAACGGTGCCGCCCAGGCCTCGGGCGCGCGCCAGGGCGTGAAGGCGCGACCGGGCGAGATCGTATTGCTGCGCGACGTTCCCACGCGTCCGGCCTACCGCATGCACCCGCCGGGAAGGGCGCTGATCGTCGATCCGTCGCCGCGCCGGGAGCTGGCCGCCGCGCTGGGAGGCGGCGACGGCATCGACGAACTGGACGAGGACGCCTATGCGTCCATCGACTCGGCGATGGAGCGGCCGGCGTCCGCGCACGCCGGGCAGACCACCGTCGAACGCGTCACCAGCGGCATGGTCGGCACCACGCTGGGCCGCGCCATGGGCGAGGGCGGCATGCTGTCCGGCGCGCAGCTGGCGCGCACCATCGGCGGACCGATGGGCGCGGTCGGCGGGGCCACCCGCGGCATCGGCGACCAGGTGCGCGGCGCGCTGGCGCAGTTCCCGCTTGGCCAGCCGGCCGGGCCGGGAGGCCGCTGAGCATGGCCACGCATTCGCCCGCCGGCCGCCTGCCGTTCCTGCTCGTGCTCGCGCTGGTGCTGCCGGCGCTGGGCGGCGCCTCGGCCTGGGCGCAGCAGGCCGATCCCTACGCGCCGATGCTGGCCTACCTGCAGAACAGCCGCATCGACGGCAACGCGCTGGCCGGCAGCCAGGGCGCGATCCGCATCAACCAGGCCGCGGGCGATCTCAATCTGCAGGCCAACCTGCATGGCATCGTGGTCGGCCGCCAGGCCGACGCCGGCATCCACGCGCGCCAGGCGCAGGCGGACAGCCATGCCACCGCGCCGTGGGCCGCGTCGGCCAGCATCGGCGGCAATGCGCTGGCCGGCGCCGGTGGCGTCGTTTCGATCAACCAGGCCAGTGGCGGCGGCAACGCGGAGCTCAATTCCGTGGCCGTTTCGCTGGCCGCACAGGGCATACGCGACGCGGGGGACGAGGCGATGGCCTCGCCGTCCGCGTTCGCGTCGGCAGGGGAGCGGTTCGTTGCCGGCGATCCACGCGCCATCCGCAAGGTGGCGGTGGAGGCATCCGCGTTGCGCGGCTTCGGTGGTGTGCTGCAACTCAATCAGATCGCGGGATCAGGCAATGCCGTGGAAAACCGGATCGGCATTTCCGTGCAAGGCGTCCCGTAAACAAGGCTCCATCCACCCGATGCATCAGAAAACCTGAAGAGGGCACCATGAAAGCGAATGTCAAATGGACGGTACTCGCCATGGCGGTTGCCGCGCTGGTCGCCAGCACCGCAGCCAATGCGGCGGACGACGACCAGAACGCCAGCGCCGACATCGATCACCAGCACAACGTGACCGAAACCCGTACCAATACGAACACCAACACGAACACCAATACCAACAACGACAGCACGACCAGCACCAATACCAGTACGAACACCAGCACCAATACGAGTACCAACACCAGCACGAACACCAGCAGCAACGACACCCGCAACACCACGGTCGATACCGACGTGGACCTGAAGCTGGATGCCGCCGCGACGCTGCGCTACTGGGATTCGCGCTCCAACACCGAGGTGCGCGAGGACGTGCAGAAGACCTCCAGCGTCAGTGCCGACGAGCGCAGGGAGAAGAACAACCACGGCGTGGACGTGAACCTGGAGAAGGACCTGCGGCTGGGCTCGGACATCCAGTTCTCCGGCGACCCGACCATCAGCGGCGACATCACCATCGACTCGGCGGCCATCGCCGTGATCGACAACCGGCAGTCGATCTCGGGCAACAACGCCGAGAACGGCCTGCTGGAGAACTCGGCCTCCATCGCCGACGACGTGGCTTCCAGCGCGTCGGGCAACCTGGGCTTCAATGCCGCCGCCGGCGACAACAACGCCCAGGACAACGCCGCCTCGCTGTCCGCCGCCGATGCGTCCTTCAGCTTCGGCATGGCCGACGCCGAGGTGTTCGTCAACCAGAGCGGCATGAACAACATGACGATGAACAACGGCGTGACCAACAGCGCGGGCATCGGCGGCAACGCCTTCGCCAACGCCGCCGGCAACATCGGCGTCAACGTCACCTCGGGCAACAACAACGAGCAGAAGAACGCGCTCGCCGCGTCCGTGGCCACGTCCGCCTACGCGCAGTCGAGCATCAGCTCCAACCAGGTCTCCACCGGCAACAACGTGGAGAACAACGGGTACTACGACTACGTGGTCAACACCTACACGCTCAACCTGGGCGGCAGCGTGGCCGGCACCACCCGCGGCACCGGGACCGGCACCTACGACGGCACCGGCAATTCCTACCAGAAGACCAACTTCTATCCGGACAACTGGACCGGCGATACGCATCCGGCCGGCGACCAGACCGGGCACAGCGACTGGGACTTCCAGACCCAGGGCGCCGTGGCCAATCCCAACCGCCCGGGCGTGGGCGGCATGGCCTGGGATACGGATGAGAGCGGCGACCTGTCGTTCTCGGAAATGGGCACCGCCGACCTGGTGGCGAGCCTGAGCGGCCAGGTGGTCGACGTCGACTGGATCGCGGTCAACGCCACCAACACCGCCAGCCTGTCCGGCAGCGCCTTCACCGGGGCGTCGGGCAACATCGGGGTGAACGTGTCCGCCGGCACCGGCAACCTGCAGGCCAACAGCCTGGCGCTGGCGGTGGCGCAGCCGTCCACCGGCGGCGGTGGTGGAGGCGGTGGCGGCGAAGGCGGCGGCCAGTGACAGTCGCGGTCCGCCGCTGAGCGGCGGGCCCGGCGCAAGCGGTGCGCCCGGCCATCCGCCAATGGCCGGGCGATCCCGGGAGCCCTTGTCCCCGTCCCCCTCGCGGGCAAGGGCTCCCACCTGCCGAATACACACACCGGAGACCGGCCCATGTACCGCAGGATGTTGCTGCTGGCCTGCACCGTGGCCGCGGCATGGCCATGCGCCGCCGCGGACGTCGCCTTCAGCGGCGTGCTGCCCAACGGCGCGGTCTACCGGCAGCCGGTGGAGAGCATGCAGGAACGGCGCTTCCGCAACCTGGTGCGGCAGCACACCGACTACAGCTGCGGGGCGGCGGCGCTGGCCACGATCCTGCGCTACGCCTACCACCTGGAAGCGGACGAATCGACCGTGATCGAGGGAATGATGGGCGTGTCGGACCCGACGCTGGTGCACCAGCGCGGCTTCTCGCTGCTGGACATCAAGCGCTACGTCGAAGCGCTGGGCATGCGCGGCCGCGGCTACCGGATCAGCGAGGAACGGCTGCGCACGCTGCGCGTGCCGGGGCTGGTGCTGATGGACGTGCGCGGCTTCCGCCATTTCGTCGTGCTCAAGCAGGTGCGCGAGGACATGGCCGAACTGGCCGACCCGATCTTGGGCAACCGCGTGGTGCCGCTGCAGGACTTCCTGGCCGCATGGCCGTCGCGGGCGGTGTTCATCGTCATAGGCAGCGATTTCGACCGCGACACCGCGCTGCTGCTGCCCAGCGAGAAACCCAGCGCCCGCGCGCTGTACGCGCGGCAGGGAGCGGGAACCCTCACCGATGCCGAGCTGGTGGATTTCGGCTTCACCCATGCCGATCTGTTTTGAAGGAACCGGATCATGAACATCGCGATGTGCGCCGGCCTGGTGCTGGCATTGGCCCTGGCCTTCCCGGCACAGGGTGCCGGCACCGGCACCGGCAACGCCGCGGGCCACAGGCCGCAGGAAATACCGGATTCGGAACTGGGCCTGATGCGCGGCCGCTACACGGTGGGCGGGAACGCGGTGGCCTGGTTCGGGGTGACGATGATCTCCACCTGGCAGACGGCGTCCGGCCAGCAGCTGCAGGGCGCGCTGACGCTGGCGATGGATTTCGGCGACGGCAAGGTGCCGCGGATCAGCTTCACGCCCAGCGTGAGCATCACCGCGGCGGATGCGCCGCTGCCGGACACCGGCGGGCGCAGCGTCGACGGCAGCGGCCTGTACAACGTGGCCGGGCTGGTGCAGAGCGTGCAGGTGGCCGGCGACGGCAACCAGGCCAGCAATGCGATGCAGCTGACCGTGCGCGAGGCGGGAGCGACGCCCGGCGCCGATGGCGCGTCCACCGGCCAGGCGGCGCAGCGGCTGGACGGCGCGAGCGCCGTGGCCGGTTTCGACGGCGACGCGGCGCGCGTGCTGCTGCAGATCGACGGCCAGGGCGCGGTCGAGCAGTGGCTGCGCAGCGGCAGCGTGGGCCAGCGCATCGCGCTGGCGGGCGACGGGCAGCAGGTCGCCAACCGCATGCGGATCGACCTGGTGCGGCAGGGGCCGGCCGGCAACCTGCCGCTGGCGCAGAACGTGGCCCAGGCCATCACGCTGGTCCGGGCCGGCGGCATGGGGGCGGGGTACTGAGCCGGCCTGGCCGGCACGGCAATGTGGGCATCGATCGAGGAGCTGGACAATGAAACAGCTGGCGATGGCGGCGCTGGTGGGCCTTGCGGTGTTCCCGTCGAAAGCGGCGGCGCAGGCGCCGGCCGCCGACGACGAGGCGCATGTCAGGGCGCTGATGGCGCAACTGGAAACGCTCAAGGCCAGTTACGCGCAGGAGGTACGCAGGCTGCGCGAACTGGACATGCAGGTGCAGGCGATGCAGGCGCGCCTCAACGGCAGGACCGCGGCGGCCGCGCCCGCCACGACGGCCGCGCCCCCGGCGGCGCCGCCGGCCGATGGCGAGGGCTACGCCAGCACGGCCAGCGAGGCGCGCGCGGCCAGGGAGTCGGCGCGGCGCAGCGTGGACGACGTGAAACAGCAGCAGTCGGCCCTGTTCGACCGCCGGCTGACGCTGGAAAACAGCCTCACCTACGCGCGTTACGACCGCAAGCAGCTCACCCTCAACGGGTTCCTGGCGCTGGATGCGATCTTCCTCGGCAACATCGCCATCGAGAACGTGGAATCGGATTCGCTGACCTACGCTTTCGCCGCGCGCTGGGGCGTCAACCCCAGGCTCACGCTCAACCTCGACGTGCCGTACATCGCGCGCAAGACGATCTACCAGAAGGGCGGCGCCGGCGGTTCGGCCGCGGCCGTGGCGCAGGAGGAAACCCACGGCGCCGGCATCGGCGACGTCACCGCCAGCGCGAACTACCGCCTGTTCCAGGAAGGACGGCGGCGCCCGGAGACGGTGCTGACGATGGGCGTCACCGCGCCCACCGGCCGCGAACCCTACGGACTGGACTGGAAGGTGATCGAACGCGACGACGACGACTTCATCCGTTTCGCCGTGCCCGCCGAACAGCCCACCGGCAACGGACTGTGGCAGGCCAGCATCGGCCTGTCGACGGTGAAGACCGCCGACCCGGCCATCCTGTTCGGCAACATCGGCTATGTGCGTTCGTTCAAGCGCGGCTTCGGCGACATCGATTCCAACCCGGACACGGTCAACCCGGGGCAGGTGCAGTTGGGCGATGCGTACTACTTCGGCGCCGGCGTCGCGTTCGCGTTCAACGAACGCACCAGCCTGAGCATCTCCTTCAGCGACCGGCTCAGCGCCCGCGCCTCGACCCGCTACAAGGGCGGGCAATGGGTCAAGGTGATCGGCAGCGACGCCAACGCCGGCACCCTCAACCTCGGCGTGACCTACGCGCTGACGCCCAGGACCACGCTGGTGAGCATGCTGGGTATCGGCCTGACGCCGGACGCGCCGGATTTCAGCCTGGCGTTCAAGGTGCCCTACATGCTCTAGCGGCGCCGGTTCCCGCGGCCGTCAGCGCAGGCTTTCCAGCTGCAGGTGGTGCTTGCGGCACAGCCGGTAGACGGTGACGCGCGAGACCTTCATCAGCCGCGCGCAGGCGCTGACGTTGTAGTGGCTGCGCGTCAGGCACGCCACCAGCACCTCGCGTTCGTCGCGCAGGCGCGCGTCCTGCAGGCGCTCGCGGGTCTCGGCCGGTGCGGCCAGTTCCAGGTCCGCGCAGTCGATCAGTTCGTTGTCGGTGGTGATGGCCGCGCGCTGCACGCGGTTGAGCAGCTCGCGGACGTTGCCGGGCCAGTGGAACTCGGCCAGCGCCCGGCGCGCGGCCGGCGTGTAGCCGCGCGCGCGGATGACGTGGCGCGCGCGGAACTCGTGCAGGAAATGCAGCGCGAGCAGCTCGATGTCGCCCTCGCGCCGGCGCAGCGCCGGCATGGTCAGGCGCAGCACGTTGAGCCGGTAGTACAGGTCGCTGCGGAAACGCCCCTGTTCCATCGCCTGTTCCAGGTCCACGTGGGTCGCGGCCAGCACGCGCACGTCCACGTGGATCGACTGGTTGCTGCCGATCCGCTCGACCGTGCCTTCCTGCAGCACCCGCAGCAGGCTGGTCTGCGCCTCCATGGGCAGGTCGCCGACCTCGTCCAGGAACACGGTGCCGCGATGCGCGCTTTCGAACAGCCCGGCGCGGCGCGTGGTGGCGCCGGTGAAGGCGCCGCGCTCGTGGCCGAACAGTTCGGACTGCAGCAGGGTCGGGGCGATCGCGCCGCAGTTGACCGCATGGAACGGGTGGCCGTTGCGCGGCGACAGGCGGTGCAGCGCGTGCGCGGCCGCTTCCTTGCCGGTGCCGGTTTCGCCGGTGACGAGGACCGGCAGGTCGACCGGTGCGAACTTGCGCAGGGTCGCGCGCATGGCGAGCATCGCGCTGCTCTCGCCGAGCAGGCAGGCCAGCGCGTCGTCGCAGGGCGCCGAGGCGGACGTTTCCTTCAGCGATGCCAGTCGCCGCAGCAGTTCGGCGTGGTCCAGCGGATGCGCGAACCGGTGCCGGCAATGCGACAGGGCGTGCTGCAGCTGGACGTCGTTCTCGTCCGGCAGCGCCGGCAGCAGCGCGAACAGCGGAAGATGGCGGTAGGCGACCGCCACCTCGGCGGCGGAGGCCAGTTCGCTGGCCGTGCATGTCCTGAAATCCAGCACGCCGATCACGATGTCTTCGCTGCGCATGCCCACCCCGCCGGTCTCCGACAACGACACCGCGCGTATGTGCCAGCCGCTGGACGCCAGCAGGGCTCGTTCCGTCGAACAGGGCGTCCCGAACCAGATCACGCAACGGCGGGAGGGAGCAGGTGTTGCGGGCATGGCGGTCACCTGGCTGCAAGCGACCAACTTATACCTTTCCTAAACCGCGGGAAATGCCACGGAAAGTGGAATATGTGCCTGAATGCGCTGGAAAAACCGGGCGCCCTGCATTCATCTGTCCGGAAACGCGAAAGCCGCGGCGGGGCCGCGGCTTTCGGGGGTTCCGGAACCGGACCGGTTACAGGTCCAGGCGGCGTGCCTGCATGAACTTGTCGCCCCAGTACCCGCTGAGCAGGGTATCGGTGCGCACGTCCTTGCCGGTGCTCGGCGCGTGCAGGAAACGGCCTTCGCCGACATAGATGCCGACGTGGTCGACGCGGCCCTTGCGGCCGAAGAACACCAGGTCGCCGGCGACCAGCGCCGAGCGGTCCTTGATCAATTCGTTGCTGGCCTGGCTGGCCATCTCGCGCGAGACGCGCGGCAGTTCGATGCCCAGCGCGGTGCGGAACACGTAGCCGACCAGGCCGCTGCAGTCGAAGCCGGCATCGGGCGAGGTGCCACCCCAGCGGTACGGGGTGCCCAGCAGGGTCATGGCGCGGCGCAGGATCGACTGCACCTTGCCGTCGCTGTCGTTGGCCAGCGCGGTGTCGGTCGCGCTGGCCACGCTCTTGGAGGCGTCGTAGGCCGAGAGCAGGCGGCTGAGGTCGCCGGCGAACATGGCCGAGCGGTCCATCAGCGGAATGGTGTCGTTGGCGGCCAGGTGCGGGAGCAGGGCGGCCAAGGTGGCGGTAGCGGCGGCGTCGGCCTTGCTGCGCTGGGTTTCGGGTTTGGCGGCGGCCGGCTTCGCGGCGGCGGCGGGATCGGCGTCCGGGGCGCTCTGGGCGAAGGCCGGAACGGCGGCGATGGTCAGCGCCGCGGCGCACAGCAGCCGGCGGAACGCGGGAATTCGGTGACCGGGTTGACCCGGATGGGACGGATTTTCGTTCGTCACGCGGCAGTCACGGAAAAATTCGATGGGCGATCATGCCCTGTGAAGGGCTTGTATAGGTACAAATTTCGTTAATTTTTCATTATTTTGCGTGACGAATTGCGCACTTCAGCGCAGCACGCGCTTGGCGCCGGTGTAGTGGTCGCGCCAGTAGGGGCCGTCCAACTGGTCCAGCCGGACCGTGCCGCCGGTGCTCGGCGCATGCACGAAACGGCCCTCGCCGACATAGATGCCGACGTGCCAGACATTGCCCTTGTCGCCGAAGAACACCAGGTCGCCGGCGGCCAACTGGCGCGGCGCGATGCGCGGCCCCTGCAGCGCGGCCAGTTCCCGCGAGGTGCGCGGAAGGTTCAGCGCCAGCATGTCGCGGTAGACGTAGTTGACCAGGCCGCTGCAGTCGAAGCCGGATTCGGGCGTATTGCCGCCGTAGCGGTAGGGCGTGCCGACCAGGCCCAGCGCCCGCATCAGCACCGACGAGGCGGCGGTCGGGTCGGCCGGGGTCACCTGCGGCCAGGCGTGGGAGACCGGGGGAGGCGGCGACCGCCTGGCCGGCGCATGGCCGCAGGCGGCGAGGACGGCGACCCCGGCGAGCAGGGCCGGCAGCCGCCAGCGGCGGCCGCGGAAAACTGGCGTGATGTGCATGGAGCCCGGATAATGCGCCACCTCAAGACGGCAGCCATGATGGCCGCCTCCCCGTCGGCCGGCAAGGCCGTCCCAACGTCTGCCAGCGGGCAGCCACTGAAGAGTTGCGCATGAAGATCGAAAAAGACCGCGTCGTCCGTTTCCACTACACCGTTTCCGAAGTCGGCCAGGAGCCGATCGAAAGCTCCCGCGAGCGTGGCGAGCCGCTGGCGATCCTGATCGGCCACGGCAACATCATCCCGGGCCTGGAGACGGCGATGATGGACAAGGAAGCCGGCGAGAGCTTCGGCGTGGACGTGAAGTCGGCCGACGCCTACGGCGAGCGCCGCGAGGGCCTGACCCAGCGCGTGCCGAAGAAGCACTTCGGCAACACCCGCCTGGTCCCGGGCCAGCAGGTGATCCTGCAGACCAACTTCGGCCCGCGCGCCGTCACCGTCGAGAAGGTCGGCATGACCGTGGTCGACGTCGACCTCAACCACCCGATGGCCGGCAAGGACCTGCATTTCGACGTGGAGATCGTCGAAGTCCGCGAGGCCAACGAGGAAGAAGTGCAGCACGGCCACGTGCACGGCGATGGTGGCCACCACCACTGATTGCCCGACCGGCAACGCCACGATGAACGGCCCGCCCCGCGCGGGCCGTTTCGTTTCCGGCGGCCGGCGGCGATGACCGCATGCTCTAATCGCCGCTCCATCCACGGGGGAACCACGCAACGTGTCCATCGCCACTTTCCAGCCCATCGCGCCGGACGAACGCATCGCCACGCTCGATGTACTGCGCGGACTGGCGCTGCTGGGCATCCTGCTGATGAACATGGAGGCCTTCGTCGGCCCGATGGACCTGTCCACCACCGGCATCGACCCGCACTGGCGGGGCGTGGACCGCTGGGCGGACGCCTTCGTCTACATCTTCGTGCAGGGCAAGTTCTTCACCTTGTTCTCGCTGCTGTTCGGCGCCGGCTTCGCGGTGATGGCGCAGCGCGCCGAGGTCGCCGGGCGCGACTTCAGCCGTTTCTACCTGCGCCGCAGCCTGGGCCTGCTGGGCATCGGCCTGGCGCACGCGCTGCTGCTGTGGTCCGGCGACATCCTGGTCGCCTATGCGCTGCTGTCCTTCCTGCTGCTGGCCTTCCGCGAGGCGCCGCGCGGCTGGCTGCCGGCGATGGGCGTGCTGGCCTGGCTGGCGGCGGCGGGACTGATGCTGCTGCTGGGCGCGGTGGTGGCGCTGATGCCGGCCGATGCCGCGGCCACGCAGGCGGCCCATGCGCAGGCGGCGATCGAGGCGCAGCGCCAGGCCTACGGGCATGGCAGCTACGCGCAGGCGGTGCTGCAGCGGCTGCGCGATTTCGGCGCATCGCTGGGCGCGCTGCTGGTGGTGGGGCCGCAGGTGCTGGGCATGTTCCTGATCGGCAGCTGGTTCGCGCGCAGCGGCGCCATCGCCCGGCCCGCTGACCACCGGCGCCTGTTCGCGTGGCTGCGCTGGGGCGCCCTGCCGCTGGGCCTGGCGCTGATGCTGGGCAGCGCGTGGTACCAGCCATGGCTGGCGCCGGGCCGTTTCGACCTGCGTTCGGCCACGGCCTATGTCCTCGCCTCGGTCGCGGGTCTGCTGATGTGCCTGGGCTATCTGGCCTGGGGCGTGCGCTGGAGCCACGCGCTGCGGTGGCTGGCGCCGGCCGGGCGCATGGCGCTGAGCAATTACCTGGGGCAGTCGCTGGTCTGCACGTTGCTGTTCTACGGCTACGGGCTGGGCCTGTTCGAGCAGATGGGGCGCGCCTGGCAGCTGCTGTTCGCGGTGGCGCTGTTCGTCGCGCAGGCGGCGCTCAGCCGGGCTTGGCTGCATCGTTTCCGCTTCGGGCCGATGGAATGGCTGTGGCGGGCGATCACCTACTGGCGGTTGCCGCCCCTGCGCCGCGACGACGCCGGCACGCACCAGCCGGGCGGGTGCCCGCGGGCCTGAGGTGCACGAAGCCCTTTCCCGCGGGGCGAAGCAAACGGCGTGCACCTCACTGGCGCGCGCGGAGGAGCGCCCACGCCGCTGGCGTGGACCGGGCGCGAAGCGTGGGCGGGCTGGAGGCTGGCGATGTCGCGTGGTCGACTCCCGCGCAGGAGGAAATACACGGCCCCGCCGATCCGGGCCGTCAACGCCTGTGCAGGCCGGCCGCGACCGGACATGGCATGCTCGCCACCAGCATGGGCAACAGGAGTGGACGAGCGATGGCCGACTTCATCAACGGGCGCGCGCCGACGGTCGCGGCCTCTGGCTGCCGCATGGAGTGCCTGCCGTGAGCCCGCGATCGTTCGACGTGGTCGTGCTCGGCGGCGGCTCCGGCGGCCTGGCGGCGGCGTTCCGCGCGGCGTCCCACGGCGCGTCGGTGGCGATGCTGGAACCGGCGCTGCTGGGCGGCACCTGCGTCAACGTCGGCTGCGTGCCGAAGAAGGCGATGTGGCTGGCGGCCGACCTGGCCGAGCGCATCGCGCTCGCCGCGCAGCTCGGGTTCGACGTGCCCGCCGCGCCGCAGGTGGCATGGCCGCGGCTGCTGGAGCGCCGCCAGCGCTACATCGACGGCATCCACGCCAGCTACCGGCAGCGGCTGCAGGACAGCGGCGTGGCGCACATCGCCCAGCGCGGCCGCCTGCTCGACGCGCGCACCGTGGAGTGCGATGACGGCACGCGGCTGCACGCCCGGCACATCGTGATCGCCACCGGCTCGCATGCGCTGAAACCGGACCTGCCCGGTGCGGAGCTGGGCGGCGTGTCGGACGATTTCTTCGCCCTGCAGGCGGCGCCTGCGCGCGTGGCCATCGTCGGCGGCGGTTATATCGCGGTCGAACTGGCCGGCGTGCTGCACGGACTGGGCAGCGAGGTGACGCTGCTGGTGCGCGGGCCGCGCCTGCTGTCCGAGTTCGACGAGGAGATGACCGTGCAGCTGGCGGAAAACCTGCGCCAGCAGGGCATCGTGGTGCGTTTCGGATGCCAGGTGCAGGCGCTGCAGCGGCGCGGGGACGGCATCCACGCGCACCTGCAGGGCGGCCCCGCCGATGCGGTGTTCGATACCGTGCTGTTCGCCACCGGCCGCGCGCCCAGCACGCGCGGGCTCGGGCTGGAGGCGGCGGGCGTGGCGCTCGACGGGCAGGGCGCCATCGTGGTCGATGCGTTCCAGGACACCTCCGTGCCCAGCATCAGCGCGGTGGGCGATGTGACCGCGCAGGCGATGCTGACGCCGGTGGCGATCGCCGCCGCGCGCCGGTTGATGGATCGCCTGTACGGCGGCCAGCCGGAGGCGCGGCTGGACTACGACAACGTGCCCAGCGTGGTGTTCTCGCACCCGCCGCTGGGCGGCGTGGGCCTGAGCGAGGAACAGGCGCGCGCGCGTTTCGACACGGTCCGCACCTACCACAGCCGGTTCCGGCCGATGCTGCAGGCGCTTGGCGACGGGCAGATGCGCACGCTGTTCAAGATGGTCTGCGCCGGCGAGGAGGAGCGGGTCGTCGGCATCCACCTGCTGGGCGATGCCGCCGACGAGATCCTGCAGGGCTTCGCGGTGGCGCTGAAGGCCGGGGTGACCCGCCGGCAGATGGAAGACACGGTCGCGATCCACCCGACCTCGGCCGAGGAAGTGGTGCTGATGCGCTGAGCGCGCCGCCGGCGGGATAATGCCGGGGCCATCTCCCCCCGGATGCCGTCCCCACGTGAATGCTCCTCCCACGCGCGCCGCCGCCGCGGCGCCGGTTCCTTCGCCGCTGCCCACCACCTCGCGCCGCCTGCTCGCCAGCGGCCTGCTGCTGGCCGCCGTCGGCGCCATCGCTGCCTCCGGCAAGGCGGTGATTGTCAAGCTCGCCTACCGCCATGGCGCCGACGCCACGACGCTGCTGGCGCTGCGCATGCTGGTCGCGTTGCCGTTCTTCGTGGCGATGGGCGCGTGGGCCGGGCGCCGCGCGCAGCCGCTGTCGCGCGGTGACAAGTGGCGGGTGGCGGTGCTGGGTTTCAGCGGCTACTACCTGTCCAGCTACCTGGATTTCCTCGGCCTGCAGTACATCACCGCGACGCTGGAACGGCTGATCCTCTACCTCAGCCCGACCCTGGTGGTGCTGATCGCGCTGGTGGTGCTGCGGCAGCGCCCGACGCGCCTGCAGGTGGCCGCGCTGGTGGTCAGCTACCTGGGCGTGCTGCTGGCGTTCGGGCACGACATCCAGCTCGACGGCCGGCGCACGCTGCTGGGTTCGGCGCTGGTGTTCGCCAGCGCGCTCAGTTACGCGGTCTACCTGTTCGGCAGCGGGCTGGCGGTGGCGCGGATCGGCGCGGTGCGCCTGACCGCCTACGCCAGCACCGTGGCCTGCGTGCTGTGCATCGGCCAGTACCTGCTGCTGCAGCCGCTGGCCGCGCTCGGCAGGCAGCCGGCGCCGGTGTATTGGCTGTCGCTGCTCAACGGCACCGTGTGCACGGTGCTGCCGGTGCTGGCGATCATGGTCGGGGTCAAGCGCATCGGCTCCTCGCTGGCCGCGCAGGTGAGTATGCTGGGCCCGGTATCCACGATTGTGCTGAGCGTATGGCTGCTCGACGAACCGATGGGCCCGTGGCAGAGCGCCGGCACCGTGCTGGTGCTGCTGGGCGTGCTGCTGGTGGGCAGCGGCGTGGCCAGGAAGCGGTGAGCACCGACGCTGCCGGCGCCGGGCATGCGCGCATCCTGGCGGTGATCCGCGCCATCCCGCGCGGGCAGGTGATGGGCTATGGCGAAGTGGCGGCCAAGGCCGGGCTGCCGGGCCGCGCGCGGCTGGTGGCCAAGCTGCTCGGCGCCAACGAGGACCGGAGCCTGCCGTGGCACCGCGTGCTGCGCTCGGACGGGCGCATCGCCATGCCCGAGGGCTCGGCCGGCTGGCGCGAGCAGGCCCAGCGGCTGCGCGCCGAAGGCATGCAGGTCGAGAACGGCAGGGTCAAGCGCGAGCGGCCAGCGCGGGACCTGGATGCCCAGATCTGGGGACCTGTTTGAAGCAGGAACGAGTGGAGAGGAACGAGGAACGAGAGCAGTGGCGCGTTGTGCCGGTGGGTGCCGTGTGAGTGGATCGAGAGCGCAGCTGACAGTCGGCACCCGCGGATGTATCTGGAGGAAAGCCCCCTGAGTCAGGGGGCGGCCGCGAAGCGGCAGGGGTATGGGAGCACGAGATGGGGCCCGCGGTTTGCTGCGCAAACCGCGGGGCGTCAGCGCGAAGGCGATGACGCATTCCCCCTGAGTCGGGGGGCGGCTGCGAAGCGGCAGGGGTATGGGAGCGCGCGACGAGGCCCGCGGCCTGTCCTGCAGACCGTGGTGCGTCAGCTTGAAGACGACGCATCAGCGAAGGCGACGACGCGTCCCCGGCTATCATGGCGGCAGTTCCCAAGGATGCCGCCATGTTTCCCCGACTGCCCACCGTCACCAAGGCGCTGCTGATCGCCAACGTCGTGCTGTTCGTCCTGCAGCAGCCGTTCCTGCTCGGCCTGGAAACGTTCGAGCCGTTCATGCTGTGGCCGATCAGTTCCGGTGGCTTCGATCCGTTCTCGCCGGGCCAGAACTTCCAGCCCTGGCAGCTGCTGACCTACGGTTTCCTGCATGGCGGCTTCGGCCACCTGTTTTTCAACATGCTGGCGTTGTTCATGTTCGGCGCGCCGCTGGAACTGACCTGGGGCGAGAAGCGCTTCGCCACGTACTACCTGGTGTGCGTGGCCGGCGCCGGCCTGTGCCAACTGCTGGTGGCGGGGCTGATGGGCGAGGGCGGCCCGGTGCTGGGCGCGTCCGGCGGCGTGTTCGGCCTGCTGCTGGCCTACGGCATGCTGTTCCCGAACCAGCGGGTGATGCTGCTGTTCCCGCCGATCCCGATGAAGGCGCGCACTTTCGTGATCGTATTCGGCGCGATCGAGCTGATGCTGGGTTTCACCGGCTGGCAGCCGGGCGTGGCGCACTTCGCGCACCTGGGCGGCATGCTGTTCGGCTGGCTGCTGATCCGCTACTGGCGCGGGCAGCCGCCGTTCAACCGGCGCGGCGGTGGCGGCCGGCCGAACCACCTGCGCCGGGTGAAGTGACGCGCGGCGCGCGCCGCGCGCAGGTGCCGGGCTTGCCCGGCACAGGGCTGTCCAGGCGAGGCGTCATGCAGGGGTCATGCGGGCGTCATGCGGGGCGAGCCCCGCATCTACAAGGCCAGGAAACGAAAAAGGCGCGGAATTCCGCGCCTTTTTCGTGCTTCATCGCGGTGGCGCCGGTCAGCGCCAGACCTTGATCTGCTCGGCCTCGGTGCGCTGCATCGGCTGGCCCGGCTTGCACTGGAACGCGGCGCCGAAGGCCGGCAGGTTGGCCAGCGGGCCGTTGGTGCGCCAGCGGCCCGGCGCGCGGGCTTCGGCGGTCAGGCGCTGCACCGCCGCGTTGGGCGAAAGCTGCTGCGGCCACAGCGAGGCCCAGGCGCGGAAGAAGGCCTGCTGGTCGGCCGGCTTGGCCTCGGGCTGCGCGGCGGCGAAGGCTTCCCAGGCGATTTCCACGCCGGAGATGTCGGCCATGTTCTCGTCGCGGGTCAGTTCGCCGTTGACCTTGGCGTCCTTCACCCCGGGGAACGCATAGCCGGCGTACTGCGCGGCGACGCGGTTGCCGATCAGGGTCCAGGCGCTCTTGTCGGCCGGCGTCCACCAGCTGCGCAGTTCGCCCCTGGCGTCGACCAGCGCGCCCTTGGCGTCGATGGCGCGGCTGATCTCATGCGCGACCAGCGCGCCATAGGCGCCGAACTTGCCCGGCAGGCCGGCGGCATCGGTGAAGATCGGTCCCTGCAGTGCGGCGGCGGTGACGATCAGGCGGTTCTGCGCCAGGTCGTAGGCCAGCGCCGGCTGCTGCGGCAGTACGTCCCAGCGGCGGTCGGCGTTGCCCTTGCCGATGCGCTTCATCTCCTGGGTGTGGCGCCAGGTCGAGGCGATCAGCATGTTGCCGCCGAAGCTGCCGCGGCCCATCGGCTGCACGGTGTAGTCCAGGTCGCGCAGCGGCTTGCCGATCTCGATCTTCAGCGCGGCCAGCTTGGCTTCCGCTTCGGCCTTGGCTTCGGCGCTCATCCACGCGCTGCGCTTGACCGCGGCAATCTGCGCCTCTCGGATCTGGTCGACCATCAGCCCGGCCTGGCGCAGTGCGTCGCGGCTGACGTAGGCGGCGGCGTATTCGTGGCCCAGCATCGGGCCGGCGGCGACGTTGATGGCGTCGAGCACCTGCTCCCTGCGTGCCGGGGCGAGCGTCTGCCCGCGCAGCACGCGGCCGCGGAACTCGAACTCGGCGTCGCGGTAGGCCTTGGACAGGTATGGCGCCATCGCATCGCCCACCCGCCAGCGCAGGTAGGCCTTCCACTGGTCGGCCGGCAGGCGCGTGATCAGGCCGTTGAGCTGCTGGAACAACGCCGGGTCGGACAGCGACACCAGGTCGTCGTTGACACCCTGCGCCTTGAGGAAGGCATCCAGCTGCAGGTTGCGGTAGCGGCCGGTCAGGTCCTTGGTGGACACCGGCGCGTAGTTGTTGAAGGGATTGTTGATGCCTGCCAGCGGCTGCGCATTGCGCGCCAGTTCGGTCTCCAGCTGGATCACCAGCGCCGATTCGGCATCGAGCCTGTTGGCCGCGGTGCCGGTCAGCGCCAGGATCTGCTTCACGTAGGCGCGGTAACGGCCCATCAGCGCGACCGTGTCGGCGTCGGTGCGGGTATAGAAAGCCGGGTCGGGCAGGCCCATGCCGCCCTGCATGAAGTAGCCGATGTGGCGGTCCAGCGCCTTCAGGTCCACGTCCGGGGCGAAGTTGAACGCCACCGGGATGCCGACCTGGTGCAGCGCGGCGATCGAGGCGGGGATGTCCTTGGCCTTCTTGATCGCGTTGATACGGCCCAGCAGCGGTGCGATCGGTTTGGAGCCATCGGCCTCCACCGCCGCTTCGTCCAGGCCGCTGGCCCAGAAGTCGCCCAGCAGTTTCTGCACGTTGCCCTGCGGCGCGCTCATGGCGCGGTCCAGCAGCTGGCGCTGCTGGTTGCGCGCGTTTTCCGCCAGCTGGCCCAGCGCCGTCACCGTGCCGACCTGCGGCACCGGATTGGCCTTGAGCCAGTCCGCGTTGGCCTGCTCGTAGAAATCGGTGCAGGCGGGGCTGACCGCTGGCGCGCGCGGGGCAGCCTTCTTGCGCGCGGCGTCGGCGCCTGGCGCGGACAGCGCGGCGGCCAGGCCGAAGGCCAGTGCCAGGGAAAGCGGACGGAGAGTGGGCATGTGCAGCGAATCCATCAAGGATTGAAAGTGGGCGGAGTTTAACAAGCCGGCACCGGCGCGGGTGTCGTCGGACCGGCGTGCAACGTGCGGCGGTGGCCCGCCGGACGCCTTCGGCGCGGGCCCTGGCCGCCGCGCCGAGCGCGGGCGCAACCGCCTGCACGCGATGCCGTGCGACTGCAGGCGTGCGCCGCGGAAAAAACGAAGACCCGGATCGCTCCGGGCCTTCGTCGGTACCGTGGTTTCAGCCGCGGCTTACCAGATCACCACCTGCTTGTCGCCGGTGCGGACCATCGGCGCGCCGGCCTTGCACTGGAACGCGGCGGCGAAGGTCGGCAGGTTCGACGGCGCGCCCATGGCGCGGAACTGCGCCGGTGCGTGCGGGTCGGTGGCCAGGCGGACCTTGGCGTTCTCCGGGGTGTACTTGGTGCGCCACACGGTCGCCCAGTTGAAGAAGAAGCGCTGGTCGCGGGTGAAGCCGTCGATCTTCGGATCTTCCTTGCCGGCCGATGCCTTCTGCAGCGCATCGTAGGCGGTGGCCAGGCCGCCGAGATCGGCGATGTTCTCGCCCAGGGTCAGCGAGCCGTTGACGTTCTGGTCGCCCACCTTGTACTCGTCGAACTGCTTGACCAGCTTGCCGGTCAGGCCGGAGAAGCCCTTGGCGTCGGCCTCGGTCCACCAGTTCTCGAAGTTGCCGGTCGGCCCGAAGCGGCTGCCCTGGTCGTCGTAGCCGTGGGTCATCTCGTGGCCGATCACCGCGCCGATGCCGCCGTAGTTCAGCGCGTCGTCGGCGTTGGGATCGAAGAACGGCGGCTGCAGGATGGCGGCCGGGAACACGATCTCGTTCTGCAGCGGGTTGTAGTAGGCGTTGACGGTCTGCGGGGTCATGCCCCACTCGGTCTTGTCCACCGGCTGGCCGATCTTGGACAGCGCCCACTTGTAGTTGAACGCGGTCGCGGCGCGGATGTTGCCCAGGTAGTCGTCATGCGAGGTCTGCAGGCCGCTCCAGTCGCGCCACTTGTCCGGGTAGCCGATCTTCGGGGTGAAGGTTTCCCACTTGGCGATGGCCTTGGCCTTGGTTTCGGCGCTCATCCACGGCAGGTTCTGGATGCGGTCCTTCAGCGCGGCGGCCAGGTTCTTCACCAGCTCTTCCATCTTGGCCTTGGCTTCCGGCGAGAAGGCGACCTTGACGTACATCTGGCCGAAGGCTTCGCCGGCGTCGTTCTCGATGGTGCCCAGCACGCGCTTCCAGCGCGGCTTGATTTCCTTCTGGCCGTTGAGCTCCTTGCCGTAGAACGCGTAGTTCTCCTGCACGAAGGCATCGCTCAGGTACGGCGAGGCGCCGTCGACGGTGTGGAAGCGCAGGTAGGCGCGCCACATCGCCGGGTCGGTATCGCCCAGCATCTTGCTCACTTCCTGGTGGAAGCCGGGGATCGCCAGCGAGAACTTCTCCGGCGTGGCGACGCCCTGGGCCTGGAAGAACTGGGTCCAGCTGAAGTTCGGGGTCAGCTTGTCCGCGTCGGCGACGGTGACCGGGTTGTAGTACAGCGACACGTCGCGCGACAGCTCGACGCTGGACTTGGAGGCCTTGGCCAGGCGGGTCTCGAACTTGACCACGTCCTCGGCCTGCCTGGCGGCGTCGGCCGCGGCCACGCCCGACAGTTCCAGCACCTTGGCCACGTGCGCCTGGTAGGCCTTGAGCTTGTCGGCCTTCTTCGCGTCGGTGTAGTAGGTGGTGTCCGGCAGGCCCAGGCCGCCCTGGCTGGCGTAGGCGATGTTCACCGCCGAGTTCTTGAAGTCCGCTTCCGGACCGAAGCCGAACAGCACATTCTCGCCCTTGGCCGCGCTGGTGCGCAGGTAGTTGGCGATGGAGTCCTTGTCGGCCAGCGCGTCGATGGCGTCCAGGTCGGCCTTCAGCGGCGCGATGCCCAGCGCGTTGATCTTGGCTTCATCCATGCCCGAGGCCCAGAAGTCGCCGACGATCTTTTCCACGCCGGTGGCGTTCTTGATCGCCGCGGCCTGCTCGGCCAGCTGGTGCTGCACGGCGACCGAGCGCTCGTCCAGGATGGTGAAGGCGCCCCAGCTGGTGCGGTCGGCCGGGATCTCGTTGGCACTCAGCCACTTGTCGTTGACGTAGCCGCCGAAGTCGGTGCAGACGTCCTTGCTGGGATCCAGGTCGGCCGCGGTGAAGGCGTTGTAGGCCGGCAGCTTGGACTCGTCCAGCTTCAGCTCGGCGGCGGCTTCGGGAGCCGGTGCGGCGGCGGCCGCGGCCGGGGCTTCTTCTTTCTTGCAGCCGACCAGCGCGGCCGAGACGGCCAGGGTCAGCAGGAGAATCTGGGGTTTGCGAACGATCACAGGAGGCCTCCAGGCCGGATTCGGTGCATGGGGTGAGACCCCGATCACAGGGGCGTGCGCAGAAGATACGCCTGTAACCGTCGCCGAAAGGGTGTCGAAGGTCATGCCGGTTGCCCGGGTCCGGCGGCGGGCGCCGGGTGATATACAGGCCCCATGGCAGACAACTCTTCGCGGCAGTGGGATGCGGTGCTGGTGGGCGGCGGCCACAACGGGCTGGTCTGCGCCGCCTACCTGGCCAGGGCGGGCAAGCGCGTGCTGGTGCTGGAGCGGCGCGACGTGGTCGGCGGCGCCGCGGTCACCGAGGAATTCCATCCCGGTTTCCGCAACTCGGTGGCGTCCTACACGGTGTCCCTGCTGCAGCCCCGGGTGATCGAAGACCTCGCGCTGGAACGCCACGGCCTGCGCGTGGTGCCGCGGCGGATCAACAACTTCCTGCCGCTGCCCGATGGCCGCTACCTGCTGGCCGGCGGCGGGCGCACCCGCGAGGAAGTGGCAAAGTTCTCGGCCCGCGACGCGGAGCGCCTGCCCGAGTACGAACAGCGCCTGGAGATATTCGCCGACGTGCTGCGCGCGGTGGCGCTGCAGCCGCCGCCGAACGTGAGCGAAGGCGGCTGGCTGCGCGCGCTGCCGGAACTGTGGAAGGCCGGCCAGCTGGGGCGGCGTCTGCAGGGGCTGGACGCGGGCCTGAAGCAGGAACTGCTGGACCTGTTCACCATCTCGGCGGCCGAGTACCTGGATCGCTGGTTCGAAAGCGAACCGATCAAGGCCCTGTTCGGCTTCGACGGCATCGTCGGCAACTACGCCAGCCCGTATGCGCCGGGCACCGCCTACGTGTTGCTGCACCACGTGTTCGGACAGAGCAATGGCGTCAAGGGCGCGTGGGGGCACGCCATCGGCGGGATGGGGGCGATCACCCAGGCGATGGCGCGTTCGGCGATCGAGGCCGGCGCAGCGATCCGCACCGGCGCCGGCGTGGAACGGGTGCTGGTGGAAGGCGGGCGCGCGACCGGCGTGGTGACCGGCAGCGGCGAGATCATCCGCGCCCGCGCGGTGGTGGCGAACGTTAACCCGAAACTGCTGTACGAGCGGCTGCTCGATCCCGCCGACGTACCGGCCGCCACCCGCGAAAGGATGGCCAACTGGCGCTGCGGCTCGGGCACTTTCCGCATGAACGTGGCGCTGTCGCGCCTGCCGGATTTCAGCGTGCTGCCGGGGCAGGGCGACCACCTCACCGCCGGCATCATCATCGCCCCCGGCCTGGACTACATGGACCGCGCCTGGCGGGACGCGCGCCGCCACGGCTGGTCGCGCGAACCAGTGGTGGAAATGCTGATCCCCAGCACCCTGGACGACTCGCTGGCGCCGCCGGGACAGCACGTGGCCAGCCTGTTCTGCCAGCACGTGGCACCGCAACTGCCGGACGGGCGTAGCTGGGACGACCACCGCGAGGAGGTGGCCGACCTGATGATCGCCACCGTCGAGCGCCACGCTCCCGGCTTCGCCGCCTCGGTACTGGGCCGGCAGATCCTCAGCCCACTGGACCTGGAACGCACGTTCGGTCTGATCGGTGGCGACATCTTCCACGGCGCGCTGAGCCTCAACCAGCTGTTCAGCGCCCGCCCGATGCTCGGCCAGGCCGACTATCGCGGCGCGATTCCCGGGCTGTACCTGTGCGGCTCGGGCACGCATCCGGGCGGGGGCGTGACCGGGGCGCCGGGGCACAATGCGGCTGTGGAGATACGGAAAGACAACGGCCGCTGGTAGCGGCCGTTGCAATTTCGTTGCGGAGTGCGTTCAGCGTTTGCCTGCATCGTCCTGCAGTCGTGGCATCAAGTCCTCGGTTACCGGCTCCGGAGCATCCACCTGGGGTGCTACCTCTGGAATGCGCGAGCGCTTGTCTGTGGTGGTCGGCACCTGTTCCACGCTGCCGACATCCACGCGCGCTACGCGGGGCTTCATCCAGATCGCGTCGTGCCAAGCCTGGTACTGTTTCGGATCCCAATAACGATCGTCGTAGAACTTGGTGGCGTCGATCTGTTCCATGCTGCCAGCCGGTCCGGGCACGTAGATTTTCACGTTGCCAGCGAAGCCGGTGCGGCTGCCTGTCGCGTTCTTGCGCTCGCGTCGGATCTCGTTGGCGATGCGAGGCAGTGCCGCTTCATCGCCATAACGGGCATAGATATCCTGGCCGAGCGTTATGGCGCGCTCTCGCTGCGCTTCGTCAAGACCGGCCCAGTAGCGTTCGCGGAGCTCAAGGAACCCCTCATAACCACGCTCTGCGGCCAGATCCATCCATGCATAGGCAGCAGACTTGTCCTGTTCGGTCCCGGTGCCATTCCAGAGCATCTCCGCGACCATGCCCTGCGAAGGCTTGTCAGCGTAATAGGCAGCGCGCTGGAAGAACCTGAATGCATCGTCAAGCTTTCCGGCTTGGCGTTTTTCCAGTGCCAACAGGCGGAACCGAAGATCCGGATGTCCATTGAGGAAACCGGCGGTGATCATTAGCGAATCCTGGGTAGGATCCGGCGGCGGAGCCGCATTGTTTTTTCTGGCCAATGCCAGGTCGGTGCTGGCCATCGCCAGCAGCAGAACGGTAATGGTGGCGGCGCTTCTGCGCATCTGCGGTGTCCTTGGGCTGTCCGTGTCGTTGGTGGATGTTGGGCGGATGGGAGGTCTGGCGGAATGGTCGAAAGTCACTGTGCCCTTTGTGACGAAGGGGCGCGAACGCCCCTTCGTTGCTTTCTGCAATGACGCATCCATCGAGCGGATGTGACCCGCGCGCCTACCTGTCGTCGTTGGCCGGGGTCGCCCCGCCCACCTTGACCTTGCCTTCGCCAATATGGCGATTGAAGAAGTTCAGCATTTCCGTGTAGACGTTGATGCGTGCTTCCTCCCCGTAGAAGCCGTGCATTTCACCTGGCTGGATGATCATACCCTCCGGCTTGTTGCCGACCTGGGTCAGAGCCTTGGCCATCAGTTCGGTCTGTTCCGGCGGTGTACGAACATCGCGCGCACCGGCCGCCAGATAAACGGGGATCTTCACTTCGGCGGCACGTCGGGCCGGCGAATTCTGAGCCCACACGCTCTCGTCGGTGCCGTGGGTACGGCGCAGGAAGCGCTGGCCGCTAGCGTTGCTGGGGATGTCCCCGCGCTTGAACATCATGTCGATATCGTAGACGCCGACGTAACCGAAGGTGCACTTGAACAGGCCAGGCTCGCGGATGGGTGCCATCAACGAGGAATAGCCGCCAAAGCTGCCGCCGTAAATGCAGATGCGGTCGCGATTGGCATGGCCATTGTTGATGGCCCAATGCGTGGCGTCGAGGATGTCGTTCTGGATGCCCTGGCCCCACTGCTGGTGGCCTGCATTCTCGAAAGCCTTGCCGTAGCCGCCCGAGCCGCGGAAGTTGACCTGCAAGGTCGCATAGCCACGGCTGGCGAACAACTGCGCTTCGGGGTTGTAGCCCCAGTTGTCACGTGGACCGATAGGTCCGCCATGTGGATTGACGATCAGCGGCAGATTCTTGCCATCGCTGCCGTTGGGAATCGTGAGGTAGCCATGGATGGTGCGGCCGTCGCGCGCGACGAAGGAGAAAGGCTTGGTCGTCCCCAGCTTCTTCGGGTCCAAGTGTGCCTGGCGGGTCATCAGGAACCGCGCCTTGCCACTGTCGCGGTCGTACAGGTACAACTCACCCGGGTTGGCGTCGCTGTAGACCGATACCAGGATTTTCCTGCCATCTTCGGTATAGCTGGAGAAATCCACCATCTGCCCGTCGAAAGCCGCGGCCAGCGACGCATACAGTTCGGCATCCGGGTGAGATTCATTGAGCATCGTCACCTTCGGTGCGCCGGCCTCGGTCACGACGGCGATGGGCGTATTGCGGTCGGTGGACCACACCACTCGGGAAACCTCGGCCACCGGATCGGCGAACAACTGCCGGAATTCGCCGGTGCTCGTGTCCAGGGTGCCCATGGCGGCAGGTGACTTGCCGTCATCCTGGCTCGCGTACACGGTTCCGTCGTCCGTGGTGCGGTCCACCCAAATATGCTTGCCGTCGGTCTTCGATGCGTTCACCAAGGTCCAGTTCTGGCCGTCGCGCCGATACAGCTCGGTGCGCTCATCGTACTCACCGGATTCGTCGCGGCTGGACGAACACACTGCGAAACGGGGTTCCTTGGCGGCATCCAAGGCGATGGAACAGTTGGATTTCGGTGCGCGGCCAAGCGAGGTGCGGCGGCCGGTGACGGTGTCCACGCGGTAAACCTCGGTGCCGGCGCCCTCAGTTGAGCGCGGGTATCGGGCCTGCATTACCACGTTGCGGTCGTCGTCCTTGAGCGAGTCCAGCAGGGAATAGGTTTCCGATCCCACCGTCTTGCCGCGCTGGGTGGCGTCACGGGTGCCGTAGAAGATGACCGGCACGGCCTGGCTGCCGTCGGCGTTCACCGCGAACCATTCGCCGGTGTTGAACGGCTGTGCGAAGCCGCCCATCTTCTTGACCGCGTTGAACATCAGCCGGTCCGGCGAGATCCATTGGAAGGAGCCGACACTCTTCTTGTCCGGCAGTTGATTGACCTTCAGTACCTTCAGGTCGGATGTGCGCAGCACGGTGAGCACATCCTGATCACCGTGATCGACGGTGACGGCGAGATATTCGCCGTTGGGAGAGATGCGGGCATTGCCATAGGCCGCATGCCCCATGAAATCCTTGACCGAGTACTGCTGCGCATGCGCGCCACCTGCGGTGGCCAGCGCGATCGCGAGCATCAGGGGGGTGACGTACTTCATATCCATGCTCCTTGGATGACGAGGTATAGAAAACAGAGCCCGGCATGTAGCCGGGCTCCGTATGTCGCGAGACTGGGCCTATCAGAAGCGGTAGGACACCGTCAGGTTGTAGCGGCGGCCCAGCGGATCCGCACCGATGTACTGTTGGAAGTACGGGTAAGCGGTGTAGGTCGGGTCTTCGCGGAACTGGTTGTTGGTCAGGTTGATGACCGTGAACTCGGCGCGCACGTTCGGGCTGAACTTCTTGCCAACCTGCAGGTTGTAGACCATCCAAGGCGCCAACCGCTGATCCCATGCATTGTTCCAATTGGAACCGATGCGGGTGCCGAACACAGTAACCGCCCAGTCATCGCGGTTCCAGCCGAGCGAGCCGCGGACACGGCTGCGCTGGCTGTAGTCGAACAGCGGCAGATCACGATAGTCGGTCAGCGTATCGTCGTCGTTCTCCTGATACTTGTTGGTCAACACCAGCGAGTAGCCCAAGTCCAGCTTGAAAGTGCCAAGACGGTCGGTGTTGTAGGAGTACTTGAAAGAAGCGTCGATACCGCTGGTTTCCTGCAGCGCGGCGTTGATATACGCCGTATTGAGCTTCTGGATGCGGCCGTCCAGCGTCGTGCCCGGAGCATCGGTTCGCGTCACCAGGCCGACCAGGTTCTGACAGAACGCCGAATCCATGCTGTGTTCGAATGCAGAGCCATCAGGACGCTTGCCCAGGCGGCAGTTGGCTTCGTTCTGCAGCAGGTAGGTCGAGCTGAGCTGGGTGGAGGCGTCTTCCAGGCGGATCTTGTAGTAGTCGACGGTCAGCGACATGTTGTCGATGATGTCCCACACAAAGCCCGCACCCCACGACTTGCCTTCCTCTTCCTTCAGCAGCGGGTTGCCGGCGATCAGCGACTGCGCCTGGTAGAGGGTGATGTCGTTGTTGACGTTGCATTGTGCGCGGGTGCGGCCCGGCGTGCCCGCGGCCTGACCCAGGCCGGTGCCCGAGCGGCAGCTGTACTCGTCCAGGATGGTCGAGTAGGACGCAGCGCCCTGGGCGTAGACCAACTGCATGTCAGGAGCGCGGAAGCTGGTGGCGTAGGAGCCGCGCAGCAGCAGGTTGTCGAACGGACGGAACTCCAAGCCGATGTTGTAAGTCTTGGCGTCGTCCACCGCGGTGATGTCGTCGTACTTGTCCCAGCGGCCGGCGAGGTTCATCGACAGATTGCTGAAGATCGGCACGCGGAATTCGGCGCCGACGGCATAACGGTCACGGGAACCGTGGGTTTCGCCGGAGCTGGTCAGGTTGTAGATGGTGTTCTCGTCGATCGGACGGGTCTGGTCGGTGCGGTAGTCGCTGACCAGATCGGTCGTCTGGCGGGTGGCTTCCAGCACTGCCGCGAAGCCCAGCGGACCGGCCGGCAGTTCGAACAGATCGCCGCTGATGTTGAAGTTGGCCGTGCCGGAGGTCGATTCGGCGTTGTTCTTCACACGGGTGGCGAACGAACGATAGATTTCCGGAGTGATCGGCGCGTTCCAGCGGTCCAGGTTCAGGCTGTAGACCGGGTAGTTGCCGTTGTAGCCCAGCTGCGGGCCCAGGAAGTAGTCGTGGACGGCCTTGGCCAGGAGGCGCGGACGGTCGGCTTCGTATTCGTACTTGCCGTAGTTGACGCTGGCTTCCCAGTCGAAGCGGTCGGCGATGGTGCCGGTCAGGCCCAGGGTGATGTCGTAGGTCTGCTCGTCATACAGGGTAGAAGCGGCTTCGTTGCCACCCAGTTCGGAAGGCATGAACACGCGCTGCAACTGCACCAGATCCTTCAAGGTCGCATCGTAGTAGGCGGTAGTGGCTGCGCCAGTCGGGCTCTTGGTGAAGCGGTCACCCGAGGTGCCCCAGAACTCGGTACCACCCGAGGCCTTGGCATCGGTGGTGTAGTAGCTGACGTTGCCGAAGCCTTGGATGTTGTCCGTGAAATCGAACGTACCCGAGAAATAGCCGCTGTAGGAGTTGTTCTTGTTCGAGATCGAACGGCTGGCACTGCTCGTATAGCTGCCGCAGTACAGGCCGCGCGCAGCGGTGGTGACAGTGGTGTGGCCCAACGCATCGCACACCGAAGCGTCGTACACGAGGTTGTGGTTCTTGGTGTGGCCGTTCAGGCCGCCTACGCTCCATGCAGCCAAGCTCAGGCCCGGGTTGACCGCGATGCCATACGGATTGTTGCGGGTATCAGCCAGAACGTCGCGCTGACTGGCGAACACCGGCTCGTTGGCGTTGTACTGGAACGCATACATCGCAGTCCAGCGATCACCGGTGGTGCCACCGGTATATTCCAGCTTGAAGCTGTCGCCGCCACCTTCTTCGGTGGTGCCGGTGCTCAGGCGGACTTCGTTGCCGTCATAGTTCTTGCGGGTGACGATGTTGACCACGCCGGCAACCGCGTCGGAGCCGTAGATGGCCGAGGCGCCGCCGGTCAGCACTTCCACGCGCTCGACGATCGCGCTCGGGATCGCCTTGATATTCACCACGTTGTTGTCGCGGTTGTACGGCTGCGGGTACTGCGCCGGACGGCGGCCGTTGATCAGGGTCAGGGTGTAGCCCGGGCCCAGGTTGCGCAGGTTGACCACCTGGGCGTTCGGGGTGAAGCCGGTTACGGCCAGGTCGCCGGTGAACGAACTGGTGGTGTTCTGGGTCAGGGTCTGCAGCATGTCGCCGACGGTCTGGAAGCCTTCGCGGTCGATATCCGCGCGGGTGATGACCGTGACCGGAGCGGGGCCTTCCACGTCCACGCGCTTGATGCGCGAGCCGACCACCGAGACGCGGTCGAGGTTGGTCGCCTTGCTTTCGTCCTGGGATGCGTTCTGATCCTGGGCGAAAGCGGCGGCCGGCACGATGGCCGCCAGCAGGGCGGTGGTGAGGGCGCTGCGCTTGATGCTGATGCGGTTGTGGATACGCACTTGGTGAGTCCCCTAAGTAGCTAGAATGGGTTTGTTCACGCCCTCAGGTTCCTGAATGAACATGAAATTTCGCATGAACGTAACGTGACTTTAACCAAGTTTTGATCTGAAAGCACCCTGTCCGGAAAAGTTGCATAGGAAATTTCGTGATATGACCCGCTCACCTCCCGCTCCGCCAGCGTCCGCCCATCAGGTCCAGAAGGGCCTCTCCCCCCATCCCCGCATCCGCAACGTCATCGCCGTCGGTTCTGGCAAGGGGGGCGTGGGCAAGTCCACGACCGCGGTGAACCTGGCCGTGGCGCTGCAGCAGCTGGGCGCGCGGGTGGGGGTGCTGGACGCCGACATCTACGGGCCGAGCATGCCGGCGATGCTGGGGCTGAGCGGGCGGCCTGAGAGCCCGGACAACAAGTCGATCGAGCCGATGCGGGCGTTCGGGGTGGAGACCATGTCGATCGGGTTCCTGGTCGAGCAGGACTCGCCGATGATCTGGCGCGGGCCGATGGCGACGTCGGCGCTGACCCAGTTGTTCAACGACACCCGCTGGGACGACCTGGACTACCTGCTGGTCGACCTGCCGCCGGGCACCGGCGACATCCAGCTGACCCTGGCGCAGAAGATCCCGGTGGCCGGGGCGGTGATCGTCACCACGCCGCAGGACATCGCCACGCTGGACGCGCGCAAGGCACTGAAGATGTTCGAGAAGGTCGAGGTGCCGGTGCTGGGCATCGTGGAAAACATGGCGGTGCATACCTGTTCCAGCTGTGGCCACGTCGAACACCTGTTCGGCGAGGGCGGCGGCCAGCGCATGGCCGCGCAGTACGGCGTGCCGCTGCTGGGCTCGCTGCCGCTGGAGATCGGCATCCGCGAGCAGGGCGATGCCGGCATGCCGATCGTGGCGGCGGCGCCGGAGTCGGCGGCCGCCAAAGCCTATGTGGCGGCAGCGCAGCGCATGGTCGAGGAGCTGGGCAAGCGCCCGCGCGCGGGCATTCCCATCGTTTCCTCGCTGGTCTGAGCCTGGCGCCGGACCGGGCGCGGCGCCGCTGCCCGGCGCCGGGCTTGGGCTAGAATCGCGTTCCCTCCGGCCCGCGGGCCGGGTTCCATCGCCACCAGGAACTTCGAATGAGCATCAAGAGCGACCGCTGGATCCGCCGCATGTCCGAGCAGCACGGCATGATCGAGCCGTACGAGGCCGGGCAGGTCCGCTTCGCCGACAACGGCGGGGTCGACGGCCAGCGCATCGTCAGCTACGGCACTTCCAGCTATGGCTACGACGTGCGCTGCTCGCGCGAGTTCAAGGTGTTCACCAATATCAACTCGACCATCGTCGACCCCAAGCACTTCGACCCGAAGAGCTTCGTCGACATCGAGGCCGACGAGTGCATCATCCCGCCGAACTCGTTCGCGCTGGCGCGCACGGTGGAGTATTTCCGCATCCCGCGCGACACGCTGGTGGTGTGCCTGGGCAAGAGCACCTATGCGCGCTGCGGCATCATCGTCAACGTGACGCCGCTGGAGCCGGAGTGGGAAGGCCACGTGACCCTGGAGTTCTCCAACACCACGCCGCTGCCGGCGCGCATCTACGCCAACGAGGGCGTGGCGCAGATGCTGTTCTTCCAGGCCGACAAGGACGACATCTGCGAGACCTCCTACCGCGATCGCGGCGGCAAGTACCAGGGCCAGACCGGGGTGACCCTGCCGCGCACCTGAGCAGCGGTGGCGGCCGCATCAATGGAAAGGGCGCGGAATTCCGCGCCCTTTTCGTTTGCATCGGCTGCCGGGCCTATTTGCCGCGGCCGAACAGCATGCCGATGCCCACGGCCACCAGGATGGCCGGCCACCAGGTGGCCAGCATCGAGCCGATGTTGCCGTTGATCCATCCCAAGTTCTTGGCCAGGAAGAACAGGCCGACGACGATCAGGATCAGGGCAGCGATCAGGTTGGAGCGCATCGACTTGCGGGTCCTTGGTTGGAGTGGCGGCTATCGTAGCCGCTGGCGCCAGATTTCGACACGTTCGGCGAGCACGCCCGGGTCGAAGCGCTGCGCCGGGCCGCTGCCCCAGACCGGCCCCGGCCAGGCGGCGTCGCCTTCATGGCGGCCGACCAGGTGGACGTGCAGTTGCGGCACGATGTTGCCCAGCGCGCCGATGTTGAGCTTGGTGACGTTGGGTTTCTGCTTCAGGTGGCGGGAGATCTGGTTGATCTCTGCCAGCAGCAGGCGCTGCTGGTTCCCGTCCAGGTCGATCCACTCGCTGGCGCCGGGGACGCGCGGCACCAGCACGACCCAGGGGAAACGGTCGTCGTTCATCAGGCGGATCTGGGACAGCGGGCCGTCGGCGATCAGCACGCTGTCGGCGGCAAGGCGGGTGTCAAGCTCGAAATCGGACGTCACAACTTCGGTCATCGCAGGGTCTCGCTGAAGAAGGCCAAGGTGCGTTCGCGCGCCAGCGCGGCGCTCGGAGCGTGGTAGTGCGCGCCGACCTCGCGGTTGAAGGCGTGGTCGGCCGGGTACACGTATACCTGCATCGACGGTTGCTTTTCACGATGCGCTGCAACGGCGGCCGGCGGGATCGAGGGGTCCTGGTCGCCGAAATGGAAGATGGCCGGGGCCTTGAACGGCGCGTCCAGGAACGGCACGTTGCGCGCGCCGTAGTAGCTGGCCGAGGGCAGGCCCAGCCGCTGCGCGGCGAGCATGGCGATGGTGCCGCCCCAGCAGTAGCCCACGGTGCCGACCTTGCCGCAGGCCGCCAGGGCGCGGGCGGCGGCGTCCACGATGTCCACCGCGCGGTCCACGCCGAGTTCGCCCACCAGCGCCTTGCCGCGGGCGGTGCCGGCGGCGTCGTAGTCCAGTTCCAGCCCCGGTTCGAGCGGGTCGAAGAAGGCCGGCGCCAGCACGGCGTAGCCGTCGGCGGCGTACCGGTCGGCGACACCGCGGATGTGGGCATTGGCGCCGAAGATTTCCTGTATCACCACCAGCCCGGCGCGCGCGGGGCCGTCGGGCAGGGCCTGCCAGGCGCTTACCGGGCCGTGGACGGTGTCGAGGGTGATCCAGCGGGACATGGCGAGGCTCCAAGGGGGTGTCCCGGGATTATCACGCCCGGCATGGGTGGGGCGGGCTTTCCGTAGGAGCGGCTTCAGCCGCGATGGGCTCTACCGGCAAAGCTCCATCGCGGCTGAAGCCGCTCCTACGGGGGCTGGAGCGGAGGCGGGGCCGGGAGTTCATGGCGGCCCGGTATAATCGCCGCGCTTCCGGCCCCAGGTCATTCCGATCCCCGGCCCCCAGAACCGCAGACCCCATGTCCCAGCTGAACCCCAAAGTCGGCTTCGTCAGCCTTGGCTGCCCGAAGGCCCTCGTCGATTCCGAGCGCATCCTCACCCAGCTGCGGGTGGAGGGCTACGACATCGTGCCGTCCTACGACTCGGCCGACGTGGTGGTGGTCAACACCTGCGGCTTCATCGATTCGGCCGTGGCCGAATCGCTGGACGCCATCGGCGAGGCGATGAACGAGAACGGCAAGGTCATCGTCACCGGCTGCCTGGGCAAGAAGTCGGAGATGATCCGTGAGCACTATCCGGACGTGCTGTCGGTGTCCGGACCGCAGGACTACGCCACGGTGATGGAGGCGGTGCACACGGCATTGCCGCCGAAGCATGACCCGTTCGTGGATCTGGTGCCGGACTACGGCATCAAGCTGACCCCGCGCCACTATGCCTACCTGAAGATTTCCGAAGGCTGCAACCACCGCTGCAGCTTCTGCATCATCCCGTCGATGCGCGGCGACCTCGTGTCGCGCCCGGTCGAGGACGTGCTGCGCGAGGCCGAGCGCCTGGTGAAGGGTGGCGTGCGCGAACTGCTGGTGGTGTCGCAGGACACCTCGGCCTACGGCGTGGACCGCCGGTACGCGCCGGGCACCTGGCGCGGCAAGGAGTACGCCACGCGCATGAAGGCGCTGTGCGAAGGCCTGTCCGAACTGGATGCGTGGACGCGCCTGCACTACGTCTACCCGTATCCGCACGTGGACGACGTCGTGCCGCTGATGGCCGAGGGCAGGATCCTGCCGTACCTGGACATCCCGTTCCAGCACGCCAGCCCGCGCATCCTCAAGCTGATGAAGCGCCCGGGCGCGGTCGACAAGACGCTGGAGCGCGTGCTGCGCTGGCGGCAGGTCAGCCCGGACATCACCGTGCGTTCGACCTTCATCGTCGGCTTCCCGGGCGAGACCGAGGCCGAGTTCGAGCAGCTGCTCGACTTCCTCGACGCCGCCCAGCTCGACCGCGTCGGCGCGTTCGCCTATTCGCCGGTGGAAGGCGCCACCGCCAACGACCTGCCGGATCCGGTGCCGGAAGAGGTGAAGCAGGAGCGCCTGGCGCGCTTCATGGAGAAGCAGGCCGCCATTTCCGCGGCCAAGCTCGAAGCGAAGATCGGCAGCGTGCAGCAATGCCTGGTGGACGCCATCGAGGACGGCATCGCGGTGGCGCGCTCCAAGGCCGATGCGCCGGAGATCGACGGGCTGGTGCATGTGCAGAATGCCGATGAGGCCGGTCTGCGCGTGGGCGATTTCGTCGATGTGGAAATCACCGACAGCGACGAGCACGACCTGTTCGGCGACGCCATCATCAAGCCGGCCGCCAGACCGTTCGATCTCAAGGTACTGTGACCGGCCGGCCGGGCGACGGGTACGACCGCGCCGCGCTGGGCAATGCCGGTGCCGGTGCCGCTCCCGAGCGGCGCCGTTTCGTCGCGCCGGCGCGCGGGCAGGTCGATCCGGCGTGTTTCCGGCATCCACTGTTCGACGACTATGCCGCCCATCGCGGATGGATGACCGCCGCGGCGTGGCCCGGCATCGACGCGCTCAACGCCGCATCGCCGCGGCCGGGGCCGCGCTTCGTCGCGCAGGACCGGGCGCTGCTCGCCGACGGCCTGCATTACGAGGCGCGCATCGCCACGCAGGGGCGCGTCGCCACCCGCCTGGAGAACTGGCACGACCTGTTCAATGCGCTGGTCTGGTTGCGTCATCCGGCGATCAAGTCCGCGCTCAACGCGCGCCAGTGCCGGCACATCGCCGCGATGGGGCCGCAGCGGCGCAACCGCGCGCAGCAGGCGCTGACCCAGTTCGACGAATGCGGGGTGATCGTGCGCGTCGCCGATCCGGCCCTGCTGCCGCTGTGGGATGGCCATCGCTGGTCCGAACTGTTCGCCGGGCAGGCGGCGCACTGGCGGGACGGCGGCATCGCCGTGGCCGCGGTGATCGGGCACGCGCTGATGGAGCAGGCGCTGGCGCCCGGGCGCCTGCTGGTGGGGCGATGCGTGGTGGTGCAGGGCGGGGACGACGCGGCCTGCGTGGCGCGCGTCGCCGAAGCGATCGCGGCCGGCGAAATCCTCGACGATCCGCTGGAACTGCGGCCGCTGCCGCTGGCCGGCGTGCCGGGCTGGCACCCGCGCCAGGACGCCGCCTTCCATGCGCAGGCCGACTACTTCCGGCCGCTGCGCGCGGGCCGCGAATATCCGCCGCCGCTGCGTGCAGCGCAGGAGCGCATGTAGGAGCGCACTTCAGTGCGCGATGGAGCCTTCCCGGTAAAGCCCCATCGCGCACTGAAGTGCGCTCCTGCGGAGTCGGGTTCAGAAGCGGTCGTCCTGCGGCTCGCCGGCGAACGCCAGGGTGAGCCCGCCGGGGCCGATGTTCATCATCCCGGTGATGCTCATCGGCAGCACGTGCAGGCGCACGCCCTGCTCCTCGCAGGTCCGGCGCAGCCGCGCCAGCGCTTCGAGCTGCAGCACGTCCTGCACCGGGCCGGCGTAGGAAACGACCAGGTGCGGCGTGTGCAGTCCCGCTCGCACCCGCGTTGCGGCGTGGTCGAACAGGCGGCTCCAGGCCTCGTCGCGGCCGCGGAACCGGGCGACGGGACGGGTGTCGCCATTGCGGCCGAGGATGACCGGCTTGATGTCCAGTGCGCTGCCCAGCAGCACGTTGAGCAGCTTGATGCTGCGGTCGCCGCGCACGCGTGAGCGGGTGCGCGCGTAGCCGAGGTTGTCCGGCACGTAGTAGGTATGGGTGGTGTCGATGATGCGCTGCAGGGGGTCGCGGATGTCCTTGGGCGGCACCTGCGCGCGCAGCATGTCCATCAACGCCATGGCCGGGACGCCGGAACCGGCGAACATGTTGCGGGTGTCGATCACCCGGAACTGGAACGGCCGGGTGATGCCCGAGGCCTGGCGCGCAGCGCGGATGGCGTTCATCGCCAGCGTGCTGCCGTGGCGGGCGGCGTCGTGGATCGGGCTGCGGCTGGCGGTGATGGTCAGGCAGAACACCGAGTCGTATTCCAGGGCGAAGCGCTCCAGGAAGAACGCGCTCATCTGCGCCGCGTCCAGCGGGATCGACTGGCCGGTCACGCCTTCGCCGTTGGCGTTCTCGCGCATGTAGCGGCTGGTCGCGTCGGCGTCGTGCTGGTCGACGTAGGTGACCGGGCCGATGCGGATCGGAATGGGGATCACCGCCGCGTCGGGATGGGCGATGAAGTCGGCCGACACGTCGCAGGACGCGTCGATGACGATGCCGGTGCGCGCCTGCCGGCGCTGGCTGGTGACGTCCTGGTCGAGGGCGGGGGCGATGGCGTCGGGCGCGTGCATGCTTCTTCCGTGACATGGGCAACCGCAGAGCAATACACAGGCCGGTGGAGCCGCGTCAAATACGTCCAAGTATGTTCCGGGCGGTGTTGCCTAGTGGCTTGATTCCACGACGCGGGCCGGCTGCGCGCATGCGCTGGCGTATGTGTCGCGTGCGCGGATCGCGGCCGCGATCGAGGCCTCGCGCGGGGCGCGGCGGACGGTCAGGCGTCCGTGCCCGAAGGCTCCTGCGGACCGGCCGCATAGCCGATGGCGACGATGGCGAAGCCCTGCCTGCCACTGGGCAGTTCCACCTCGAATTCGTCGTCGATGCGTTTCTTCAGCAGGGCGCGCGCCAGCGGCGAATCGATGCTGATCCAGCCGGCGGCCGCGTCGGTCTCGTCAGGGCCGACGATGCGGTAGACGTGGCTCTGGCCGGACCGCACGTTCTCCAGTTCCACCGTCGCCCCGAAGAACACCGCGTCCGGGTCGCTGGGGCGGGTGTCCACCACGCGCAGCACTTCCAGGCGTTTGCTCAGGTAGCGCACGCGCCGGTCGATCTCGCCCAGCTGCTTCTTGCGGTAGGTGTACTCGGCGTTCTCCGAACGGTCGCCTTCGGCGGCGGCCGCGGCCAGCGCCTTGACCACCTCGGGCCGGCGCTGCCGCCACAGTTCGTCCAGTTCGGCCTTCAGCCGCGCGTGGCCCTGCGCGGTGATCAGGGCGGTGCTTTTTTCTGCGGGGGGACGCCAACGGCTCATCGCGGTAGAACATCGGAAGGACGGGGACGCATGGTAGCCGTGCACGCTTGCGCGGGGCCAACCGATGGCTGAAGCTGCGGCGTTCGACATGGATGCCCGACGATGCTGATCCTGCCGCTGCACAAGCCGCTCAACCTGGCGACGCTGCCGCTGGTGACGATGCTGCTGGTCGTGGCCAACACGATGGTCTACTTCGGCTGGCAGCTGGGAGACGCGGACAGGATCGAGGCGGCGCAGGCGTGGTACCGGCAATCGGGGCTGGGCGGGTACGAAGTGCCGGCCTACGAGAAGCACCTGCGCCTGACCGCGCAGCGCGACGCGCTGGCGGAACTTGAAGCGGTGCCCGACGCGCAGCGCGCCGGTTTCGTCGGCCTTTCCACCTTGAACGACGTGGCGTTCGTCGCCGCGCTGGAAGAAGGGCAGCTGTTCGAATCGGCGCAGCAGCACGCCGCCTGGCAGGCATTGCGCCGGCAGTACCAGGCGCGGCTGGACGAGGTGTTCACCCTGCGCCATGTCATGCGCAGTTCCGAATGGTCGCCGGCGCGCATGCTGTCCTCGGCGTTCCTGCATGGCGGGTTCATGCACCTGTTCGGCAACATGCTGTTCCTGGTGATCCTGGGGCTGCTGCTGGAGGGCGCGCTGGGCGGCTGGCGGCTCCTCGGGGTCTACCTGCTGGGCGCGTTCGGCGCCAGCCTGGCCAGCCTGTGGTGGCGCTGGGGAGAGGGCGGCAGCGGGCTGGGCGCGTCCGGGGCGATCGCCGCGGTGATGGGCGCGTTCTGCGTGGTCTGGGGGCGGCGCCCGGTACGTTTCTTCTATTGGTTCGGGGTGGTGTTCGACTACGTGCGGGCACCGGCGATCTGGCTGCTGCCGCTGTGGCTGGGCTGGGAGGTCTACAACCTGCTGGCCAATGCGGACGCCGGCATCGGCTTCGATGCGCACGCGGGCGGGCTGGTGGCCGGCGCCGCGCTGGGTGGCCTGCTGGTGCTGGCGCGCCAGGTGCGCGAGGACTACATGGCCGACGATGCAGGCACCGCCGCCATCGACGGACGCTGGGAGCAGGCCCAGCAGCACATGGGCCGGCTGGAGAATGCCGCGGCCGGGCGCCTGCTGGCCGAACTCGCCGCCGAACAGCCGCAACGGCTGGACGTGGCGGTCGCGCGCTATCGGGTGGCCTGCAACGCCGGCAGGCCGGCCGACATGCAGGCCAGGGCGCTGGACCTGTTGCGGCTGGATGCCGGGGGCGACGCCGCCGGTCTGGCCGCGCAGCACGAGATCGCGAAGCAATGGCTGGCGGCCGGCACGCCGCCGGCGGCGGAAGCCGCGCGTGTGCTGTTCGAACGCTGCCTCATGGCGGGGTGGCTGCAGGAAGCCGAGGTGGCGCTGGAACGGGCCACCGGGCAGCCGGGTGGGGAGCCGGCGCAGGCATGGCTGCGGCTGGCGCTGCGCCACGGCGAACTGCACGCCCGCGACCAGAAAAGGCGCGTGCTGGCCGTGCTCGAACAGCGTTATCCGCAGGCGCCACAGGCCGCCAAGGCGCGTTTCCTGCTGGAGAACGACTAGACCCTTGCCCGCGCCGTCATGCGTCCACTCCGCCGGCGACCATGCGGCGACGCTTACGACGGCGCGCGCGCCGTTTCGTTGAGCGGCTGGGGCTGCAGGGCACGGCGCGCGGCATCGAGCCTGCGCCGTTGTTCCTCGTCGTCGCAGCGTGCCAGCGCCTCGTCCAGAAGCTGCAGCGCTTCCTCGTCGCGGTTGTAGCGTTCGCCCAGCAGCATCGCCGCCTGCAGCGCCCAGTGCGGCGCCTGCGCGGCGCGCGGCCAGGCCCGCAGCATGGCGCGCAGGGCATCGACCTGCAGCTGGAACTGGCCGCCCATGCCGGCGCGCCCGGCCAGCAACTCGGCCTGCTGCGTTTCGGCTGGAGTGAAGTCCGGATCGCGTTCCAGGGTTTCGCGCAGGACGTTCATCGCCGCGCGTTCCTGCTTTTCCATCAGCAGCCGGCTGATGTACTGGCGGCCATGTTCGCGCAGCGCGTCGGGGCCGCCGCCGCGCAGCAGCAGGCGCTGGTAGAGCTCGTGCACCGGCAGGCCGACCGCGCGGGTGCGGATGGCGCCGCGCAGGGTGTCCATCGCCGCGTCCGGATGGCCCTCGCGCACGAAGTGTTCGGCTTCGTCCAGCAGCGGGCGGTCCGGATCGTGGCGCGACAGCGGCTCGGCGGCGCCTTCCGGTTCGAAGCCGAGTTCGACGTGGTACTGGTAGACCAGGTAGCCGAGCAGGTGGAATGCGGAGAACAGCCCCCAGATGGCGAAGAAGGTCAGCGCGAGCTCGCCGACCACCGGCGGCATCCAGGCGTGCAGCCACCGGCCGGCGGTCAGCGCGCTGGCCTGGATGACGAACAGCAGCCCGAACGCGGCCAGGTAGGGCCAGCCGATGCGCGCGGCCAGGGTGATCGAGGTGGCCGGGTTGGCCGCGGTGCGCAGGCTGCCGTCCAGCGCCAGCGAGATCACGCAGCCCGGCTGCAGGAACACCACGGCCGCCAGCGCCACCAGGCCGATGACCGGGCCGAGGAACACCCCCGCCGCGACCACGAACAGGCCCATCAGGATCATCAGGCCGAGAAGGCGGACCACGGTGCCGTCGCTGCTGCCCAGCGTGTGCTCGGGCGAGCGCATGCGGCCATGGGCGGTCTCACGCAGGATCTCGAACGCGTAGCGGTAGATCGCCACCCAGGTGACGAGGTGGAGGATCCAGCCGATGCCCGGCAGCAGGCCCAGCAGGGTGCACAGGGTCAGCGCGACCAGCGAATACAGCGCCGACCCGTGCAGCGGATAGAAGGTGATGGCGCGCAGCCGGTGCCAGAACGGCTGCGGCGGCGAGGCGGGCGTGCGGTTGCGCTTGCGGTCTTCCATGACATCCCCCGTGAGTGCTGCCGCGATTGTGGGGGAGGCCCGTGGAGCCGGCAACGGCCGGCCCCGCGGCCGTCGCTCAGCGCTTGCCGCCGAAGATCCCGCCGAGGATGCCGCGCACGATCTGGTTGCCCAGCTTGGTGCCGACCGTGCGCGTGGTCTGCTTGGCCATGGTCTCGATCATGCCCTGGCGGCGCCTGGTGCCGAAGATGGCGTCCTTGATGGCCTGGCCGAAGCCGCCTTCCTGGCTCTCGTCCTGCTCGCGGGTGCGCGCTGCCGGCGCCTTGGCCTGTTCGGCCGCCTGTTGCGCCCGCCGGGCCAGGATTTCCGCCGCCGATTCGCGGTTGACCGCGGTGTCGTAGCGGCTGCCCACCGGGCTGCCGGCGCGCACCTGCGTGCGTTCGACGTCGGTGATCGACCCCATGCGGCAGCGCGGCGGCGCCACCAGCGTCTTCTGCACGGGCGAGGGCACGCCCTTGTCCTGCAGGGTGGAGACCAGCGCCTCGCCGGTGCCCAGCTGCGACAGCGTGGCGACCACGTCCAGCTTCGGGTTGGGAACGAAGGTCTCGGCCGCGGTCTTCACCGCCTTCTGGTCGCGCGGGGTGAAGGCGCGCAGCGCATGCTGCACCCGGTTGCCGAGCTGGCCGAGGATGTTGGCCGGCACGTCATCGGGGAACTGCGAGCAGAAATACACGCCCACGCCCTTGGAGCGGATCAGCCGCACCACCTGTTCGATGCGCTGCACCAGCGCGGCCGGGGCGTCGTCGAACAGCAGGTGCGCCTCGTCGAAGATGAAGACCAGCTTCGGCTTCTCCAGGTCGCCCACTTCCGGCAGCTTCTCGAACAGCTCGGACAGCAGCCACAGCAGGAAGGTCGAATACAGGCGCGGCTTGAGGATCAGCTGCGCGGCGGCGAGAATGCCGATCACGCCGCGGCCGTCATGGTTGACGCGCATGATGTCGGCCAGTTCCAGCGCCGGCTCGCCGAAGAAGTTCTCGCCGCCGTCCTGCGACAGGCGCAGCAGCGCGCGCTGGATCGCCGCCACCGACTGCGCGCTGACCAGGCCGTATTCGGTGGACACGTCCTTGCGTTCCTCGGCCACCAGGTTGAGCAGGGCGCGCAGGTCGTCCAGGTCGAGCAGCAGCAGGCCGCGGTCGTCGGCCAGCTTGAATACGATGTCGAGCACGCCGGCCTGGGTGTCGTTGAGTTCCAGGATGCGCGCCAGCAGGGTCGGCCCCATCTCGCTGACCGTGGTGCGCACCGGATGGCCGAGCTGGCCGTACAGGTCCCAGAACACCACCGGGCTGGCGGCCGGCGCGTAACCGGCCACGCCGATTTCGGCGGCGCGCTGGGCCAGTTTCTCGCTGCCGTCGCCGGCCACGGCCAGGCCGGCCACGTCGCCCTTCACGTCGGCCAGGAACACCGGCACGCCCAGCCGCGAGAAGCCTTCGGCCAGGGTCATCAGGGTCACCGTCTTGCCGGTGCCGGTGGCGCCGGCCACCAGGCCGTGGCGGTTGCCGAAGCGCGGGAGCAGGGTGACGGCGATGTCGTCGGTTACGCCTTTGCCGATCAGGATGGGGTCCATGGGGTGCTCTCGGGGGGTACGTGGAAGGGATTCTAACGGCCGACTGTATCGCCTGGTCGTGCCGGTTGCCGCGGCACGAGGCCGGCGGCTACCCTGCCAGCCTTTCCGTCCGTAATGCCGCTGATGCCCGCTTCCGTTCCGTCCGTCCGTTGCTCGCTGCTGGTCGCCGCCTCGCTGCTGCTTGCCGTCCCCACCGCCCACGCGCAGCGCGTGTCCGCCCGCGACAAGGCCCGGATCGAAGCGATCGAGCAGCGCATGGCCGCGGCCGAGAAGCGCTACACCGATGCGCTGCTGCTGGTCGCCAACGCCGACCCCAAGGGCACCGCCGAGGGCAATGCGGCGCTGGAGGACATGGAGGACGTCATCGACGCCTGCATCGGCCAGAAGGGCTGCCAGGTCGGCACCCTGCTGTCCACCTACAAGCGGCTGCTGAAGAAGCAGGCCGACGACAGCGCCGGCGAGGCCGCAGACGAGGCCGGCGATACGCTGGAGGCCGACCCGGACCACGTCGGCCCGCTGGTCGCCGACGTGCCGGAGGCCGCGCGCGCGGCGGCCCTGCTCAACGACCACCGCCATGCCTTCGACGACATGGTGGAGTACAACCCGGCGATCCAGGCCGGCATCCGCCGCTGGCTGACCGACATGCGCCCGGCGCTGCTGACCAGCTACGAGAACTACATGAACCTGCGCGCGGTGATGTGGCCGGAATGGGAGAAGCGCGGCCTGCCCGAGGCGCTGCTGTTCGGCATCATGGCCAAGGAGTCCAACGGCCGCGTGCACGCTTCCTCGCGCGCCGGCGCGGCCGGGCTGATGCAGTTCATGCCGGCCACCGGGCGCCGCTTCGGCCTGGGCCCGGACGGCACCGGCTTCGACACCCGTTTCGACCCGCGCAGCGCCGCCGAAGCCAGCGCCACCTACATGAACGAGCGCATGGCCCAGCTCAACCGCAACATCGAACTGGCGCTGGCCGCCTACAACGGCGGCGAGGGCAGGGCGCTGCGGGTGTTCAACCAGAGCGCGGGCCAGGGCTTCTGGACCGACTCGGTCTACAACCAGTTCCCCGGCGAGACCAAGGACTACGTGCCGATGGTGATCGCCGCGGCCTGGATCTTCCTGCACCCGCGGCAGTACGGCGTCGAGTTCCCGAAGGTCGCCGCGCAGCCGGCGACGATCCGGCTGGCCAAGTCCACCACCATCTACGAACTGACCATCTGCCTGGGCAGCGCCGGTACCCGTGACGGCTACATGCGCGTGCTGCGCAACCTCAACCCGCGCTACGAAGCCGATGGCTGGATTCCGGCCGGCACCACGATCAACGCGACCACCCGCATCGCCGGCCTGTACAACCGGCAATGCGTCAGCGGGCCGCGTGCGGACCTGGCGCGGGCGCTGATCACCGCCGACCTCAATGCCGCCATCAAGCGGCCGCAGGCCGCGGCCTATACCGGCAACGTGGCGGTGGGCGACGTGCAGTCGATGCAGTCGGCGGATACCGTCGCACCGGCGGTGCCCGTGGCGCCTTCGCGCCCCGCGCCGCGTCCGGCCGCGCGCAGCTACAAGGTCGCCAAGGGCGATACGCTCGGCCGCATTGCCACGCGCTTCCAGTGCCAGCTGCCGGCGCTGGCGCGCGCCAACGGCCTGCGCGCACCGGCCTATGCGATCAAGCCGGGCCAGGCGCTGAAGCTGGAAGGCTGTCGCCGCTGAGCGGGGCCGGATGCGGCGGCGGTTTCGCCGCCGCGTGCGTTTTGCGTTACAACGGGCATCCGTTTTTCGCAGGCGCCGACATGGCCACAACGCCCGACGATCTCGAACTGGAGCGGCTTGCCGCCGGCATTGGCGAGCGCCTGCGCGCCGCGCGCGACCGCGTGGTCACCGCCGAGAGCTGCACCGGCGGCTGGATCGCCAAGGCGATGACCGGCGTGGCCGGTTCCTCGGACTGGTTCGACTGCGGGATGGTGGCCTACAGCTACGAGGCCAAGCAGGCGCTGCTGGGCGTGCGCCCGCAGACGCTGGAAAGCCAGGGCGCGGTGAGCCGCGAGACGGTGATCGAGATGGTCTCCGGCGCGCTCGTGCACTCGGGCGCCAGCGTCGCCGTCGCGGTCACCGGCATCGCCGGGCCGGGCGGCGGCAGCGCCGACAAGCCGGTTGGCACCGTGTGGATCGGCTGGAAGCGGCGCGGCGGCTATACGCATGCCGAACTGTTCCATTTCGACGGCGACCGCGACGCGGTGCGGCGCCAGACCGTGGCGCGCGCGCTGGAGGGGCTGGAGGCCCTGCTGTGATGTGTGGCTGCCGGTCCCAATGCGGAGGGCGCGGCTGATGTGGGAAGCGCTGGGCACGGTGCGCGACCTGGGCCGGCTGCAGGAAATCGCCGCCGTCCTGATCCGCCATGGCTTCGGCGATATCGTGCGCCGCATCGGCATGGCCGATGTCCTGCAGCGCGCCGGTCGCCTGCTGCACTGGAATGATCCCGGCCAGATCCTGCGGATGTCCGCGCCGGTGCGGGTGCGGCGCGCGATGGAGGACCTTGGCCCCACCTTCGTCAAGCTGGGGCAGGTACTGGCCACGCGCGTGGACCTGTTCCCGCCGGAATGGATCGCCGAGTTCAGCGAGCTGCAGAATGCGGTGCCGGCCCTGCCGTTCGCGCAGGTGCGCGGGCAGCTCGAGGCCGACCTGGGCGAGCCCCCGGAGCAGGCCTTCGCCCGGCTGGAGGAGCGGCCGATGGCCGCCGCCTCGCTGGCGCAGGCGCACCGCGCCTGGCTGCACGACGGCACGCCGGTGGTGCTGAAGATCCGCCGCCCCGGCATCCGCGACGTGGTCGAAGCCGACCTGCGCCTGCTGGCGCGGCTGGCCGAGATCATCGAGGCGCGCCTGCCGGATCTGCGCCGCTACCGGCCTTCCGAAGTGGTGCAGCAGTTCACCCAGTCGCTGCGCCGGGAACTGGACTTTGCTGCCGAATGCCGTAACGCCGAGCGCATCGCCGGCAACTTTGCCGGCCATCCGGACGTGCTGATCCCGCGCGTGCACTGGCAGTGGACCTGCGAGAGCCTCAACGTGCAGGACTTCGTCGACGGCATCCCCGGGCGCGACCTGGACGCCGTCGACGCTGCCGGCCTGGACTGCGCGGCGCTGGCCCACACCGGCGCGGCGATCGTCCTCAAGATGGTGCTCGACGACGGCTGTTTTCACGCCGATCCGCATCCCGGCAACATCTTCTACATGCGCGACGGCCGCATCGGCATCATCGATTTCGGCATGGTCGGGCGGCTGTCCGAGCAGCGCCGCTTCCAGGTCGCGCGGCTGCTGCACGGGCTGGTGTCGCAGGACCCGGAGGCGGTCACCGACGTGCTGCTGGAATGGGCCGGCGGCGTGGACGTGGACGAATCGCGCCTGCAGCAGGACCTGGGCAGCTTCGTCGACCAGTACCGCGGCGTGCCGCTCAAGGACCTGCGCGTGGGCCTGATGCTGGGCGATGTGACCGCCCTGCTGCGCCAGTACGGCCTGACCCTGCCGGCCGACCTGGCGCTGATGATCAAGACCTTCCTGACCCTGGAGGGCATGGGGCGGCAGCTGGACCCGGATTTCGACATGGCCGGCGCGGCGCGTCCGTTCCTGGAGCGGATCATGCGCCGGCGCTACGCGCCGCGGGCGGTGTTGCGGCGCAGCCGCCGCAGCCTGCTGGGCGCATTGGACCTGGCCGGCGACCTGCCGCGCGACCTGCGCCGCCTGCTGCAGGCCGCCCGCCGCGGGCGCATGCAGCTGATGGTGGACACCCCGGCGCTGAAAGGCTTCGGCGACCAGGTCAACCGCGCCGCCAACCGCCTCACCGTCGGCATCGTCACCGCCGCGCTGATCATCGGCTCGTCCATCGTCATGAACAGCATCGGCAGCGGCGCCAACCGCTGGCTGCTGGCGCTGGGCGTGGCCGGCTTCCTCGGCGCGGGCCTGTGCGGCGTGTGGATCCTGTTCTCGATCTGGCGCAGCGGAAAGCGGCCGTAGACGCTTGCCGATAGCAGGATTTCGTAGGGATTCCGCTGTAGGTCATCGGCCCGCTGTCTCCCGCACCAGGTGCGGGAGAACGGGATGCGGCCCCTCGGCGTCTCTGTCACTGCCGATCAACCTAGGAGAGCGCCTGATCGGCCCCAGGTACTTGCGATGATGTCTGTTAGTAGTAATACTACTAATCATGGACCTGACCCAGACTCAGCAGGCGATCCTGCAGATGATCGCCGAGCGCATCGACAGCGAGGGCGTGCCGCCCTCGCAGACCGAGATCGCCCGTGCCTTCGGCTTCAAGGGGGTGCGTTCGGCGCAATACCACCTCGATGCCCTGGAGGCGGCCGGTGCCATCGAACGCGTGCCGGGCAGGGCGCGGGGCATCCGTCTGGTCCGGCCGGCCGGCGATGACGAATCCGGCATGCCGGCAGGGGCGATGGCCGAGGAACAGGTGCTGCGCCTGCCGGTGCTGGGGCGGGTCGCTGCCGGCCTGCCCATCGGCGCGGACATCGGGTCGGGATCGGACGACTTCGTGGTGCTGGACAAGGTGTTCTTCTCGCCCGCGCCGGACTACCTGCTGAAGGTTCAGGGCGATTCGATGATCGACGAGGGCATCTTCGACGGCGACCTGATCGGCGTGCACCGCACCCGCGACGCGCGTTCCGGACAGATCGTGGTGGCGCGCATCGACGACGAGATCACGGTGAAGCTGCTCAAGGTGGGCAAGGACCGCATCCGCCTGCTGCCGCGCAACCCGGACTACGCCCCCATCGAAGTCCTGCCGGACCAGGATTTCGCCATCGAGGGGCTGTACTGCGGCCTGCTCCGCCCCAACCGGTGACGGTGGCTTCTCCCAGCGCCCGAGCGAGGTTTTCCTACGGGTAATGGGAAGCAAGGCCGCTGCCGGTATCCTTCCCGCCCCAATAATCTGGCCATGCCGCAACCAGTCTCAGCCTGTGCGATACGGCCCCGCTACAGTGGACCCATGACGAAATCCATGACATCAACGACGAGGAAGACCCCGATGGACGATAACAAGAAGCGTGCACTTGCCGCGGCGCTGGGCCAGATCGAAAAGCAGTTCGGCAAGGGCTCGGTGATGCGCATGGGCGACCGCGTGGTCGAACCCGTCGAAGCCATCCCGACCGGCTCGCTGATGCTGGATATCGCGCTGGGCATCGGCGGCCTGCCCAAGGGCCGCGTGGTCGAGATCTACGGCCCCGAATCCTCGGGCAAGACCACCCTGACCCTGCAGGCCATCGCCGAGTGCCAGAAGCAGGGCGGCACCGCCGCCTTCATCGACGCCGAGCACGCGCTGGACCCGATCTACGCCGCCAAGCTGGGCGTGAACGTGGACGACCTGCTGCTGTCGCAGCCGGATACCGGCGAACAGGCGCTGGAAATCGCCGACATGCTGGTGCGTTCGGGCTCGGTGGACATCCTGGTGATCGACTCGGTCGCCGCGCTGACCCCCAAGGCCGAAATCGAGGGCGAGATGGGCGACCAGCTGCCGGGCCTGCAGGCCCGCCTGATGAGCCAGGCGCTGCGCAAGCTGACCGGCAACATCAAGCGCTCCAACACGCTGGTCATCTTCATCAACCAGCTGCGCATGAAGATCGGCGTGATGATGCCGGGCCAGAGCCCGGAAACCACCACGGGCGGCAACGCGCTGAAGTTCTACGCCTCGGTGCGCCTGGACATCCGCCGCATCGGCGCGATCAAGAAGGGCGACGAGATCATCGGCAACCAGACCAAGATCAAGGTTGTCAAGAACAAGCTGGCGCCTCCGTTCAAGCAGGTCGTCACCGAGATCCTGTACGGCGAGGGCATCAGCCGCGAAGGCGAGCTGATCGACATGGGCGTGGATGCCAAGCTCGTGGAGAAGGCTGGCGCCTGGTACAGCTACGGCGACGAGCGTATCGGCCAGGGCAAGGACAATGCCCGTGGTTACCTGCGCGACAACCCGCAGGTGGCGGCCAGGCTCGAGGCCGAGCTGCGTGAGAAGTTCCAGCCTGCCGACGCTGCCCGCGACGCGGGTGACGACGAAGACGAGGAATGATTTTCCCGCGGGGACGGGCGGCGCATCGTCAGTGACGTCGTCCCGTCCCCGCGGTTTTGTAGAGGCACAAGGCCCCCGCAGCAGGGCGCCAGCACGCGCAGGGGCGGGGCTTGCCCCGCACATGCGCGATGTCAGGTAACGCAATGAACGACAGCGAAGATCGGCCTGGCCGTCGCAGCCGACGGATACGTGAACAGACGCCGCTGCAGCGCGCCCTGGGGCTGCTGGTGCGGCGGGAGCATTCACGCAAGGAACTGGGGCGCAAGCTCAAGGCCCGGGGCGTCGATGCCGACGAAGTCGACGCCGCTGTGGCGAAGCTGGCCGAAGAGGGCTGGCAGGACGACACCCGGTTCGCCGAGGCTTTGGTGCGCAGCCGGACCGGAAGCGGGTACGGTCCCCTGCATATCCGCGCCGAGCTGGGTACCCATGGTTTGGACAGCGAACGGATCGAGGCCGCGATGGCCACTTTCGAGGGCGACTGGATGGAGCTGGCCCGGGAGCTGGTCTGCCGGCGATTCGGTCCGGATGGGCCCCAGGACCTGATCCAGCGGCGCAAGGCGGCGGACATGCTGGCCCGGCGGGGGTTCGATGGGAGTTGCATCCGCGGCGCCACCCGCTACGACCCTGAGGACTGAATGGACCGGGCCTGATACCCTTTCAGGGTTTCGGCCGTCCCGGATCCACGCGCCGCGTGGGGAGCCGGCTGCCGCCAGCCCGCCTATCGCCAGTCCTCATGAATACACCCGTAAAGTTCACCACCTCACAGATCCGCGCCGACTTCCTCGAATTCTTCAAGGGGAAGGGCCACACCATCGTGCCGTCGGCGCCGCTGGTGCCGGGCAACGACCCGACCCTGCTGTTCACCAACTCCGGCATGGTGCAGTTCAAGGATGTGTTCCTGGGTGCGGAGAAGCGCAGCTATGTGCGCGCGGCCGACGTCCAGCGCTGCCTGCGCGCCGGCGGCAAGCACAACGACCTCGATTCGGTCGGCTATACCGCCCGCCACCACACCTTCTTCGAGATGCTGGGCAACTGGTCCTTCGGCGATTACTTCAAGAAGGACGCCATCGCTTGGGCCTGGGAGCTGCTGACCCAGGTCTGGAAGCTGCCGGCCGAGCGCCTGCTGGTCACCGTCTATCACAACGACGACGAGGCCTACGCGCTGTGGCGCGACATGATCGGCGTGCCGGAAGACCGCATCGTGCGCATCGGCGACAACAAGGGCGCGCCGTACGCTTCCGACAATTTCTGGCAGATGGCCGACACCGGCCCATGCGGTCCGTGCACCGAGATTTTCTTCGACCACGGCGAACACATCGCCGGCGGCCCCCCCGGCTCGCCGGACGAGGATGGCGACCGCTTCATCGAAATCTGGAACCTGGTGTTCATGCAGTTCGACCGCCAGCCCGACGGCACCCTGGTGCCGCTGCCGGCCCCGTGCGTGGATACCGGCATGGGCCTGGAGCGCCTGGCGGCGATCCTGCAGCACGTGCACACCAACTACGAGATCGACCTGTTCCAGGCGCTGATCCGCAATGCTGCCGAACTGACCGGCACCGCCGATCTGGAAAACAAGTCGCTGCGTGTGATCGCCGACCACATCCGCGCCTGCTCCTTCCTCATCGTCGATGGCGTGCTGCCGTCCAACGAGGGGCGTGGCTACGTGCTACGCCGGATCATCCGCCGCGCCCTGCGCCACGGCTGGATGCTGGGCGTGCGCCAGCCGTTCTTCCACAAGCTGGTGCCGACCCTGGTCGAGTTGATGGGCGAGGCCTACCCTGAACTGCCGGCCGCCGCCGCCACCGTGCAGAAGGCGCTGCTGGCCGAAGAGGAGCGCTTCGCCGAGACGCTGGATGCCGGCATGAAGATCTTCGACGACGTCGCGGCCAAGGTTGGCGACGGCGTCATTCCCGGCGCCGATGCCTTCCGCCTGTACGACACTTACGGCTTCCCGGTCGACCTGACTGCCGACATCGCCCGCGAGCGTGGCATGACGGTGGACATGGCCGGTTTCGATACCGCCATGGAGCACCAGCGCGAGATGGCGCGTGCCGCCGGCAAGTTCGGGGGCGGCGTGCAGCTACCGGCCGAACTGGTCGCCACGCTGTCGCCGACTGCCTTCCTGGGCTATGACCAGCTGCAGGCCGACGGCCTGAAGGTGGTCGCGCTGCTCAAGGACGGCCGCCCGGTGGATGCCGTGCAGGCCGGCGACGAGGTGATCCTGTTCACCGACAGGACCCCGTTCTACGCCGAATCGGGCGGCCAGGTCGGCGACACCGGCGCGCTGTCCGGCAACGGCGCGGACGTCGCGGTTAACGACACGCAGAAGTTCGCCGGCCAGTTCCACGGCCATGTCGGCACCGTGAAGCAGGGGGCGATCAAGCTCGGCGACGTGCTGTCCGGCGCGATCGATACCGCTCGCCGCAGCGCCACCATCCTCAACCACTCCGCCACCCACCTGCTGCACGCCGCCCTGCGCGAAGTGCTCGGCACCCACGTGCAGCAGAAGGGCTCGCTGGTGGCGCCGGACCGTCTGCGCTTCGATTTCTCGCATTTCCAGCCGATCAGCGCGGACGAACTGGCGGTCATCGAGCGCAAGGTCAACGAGCAGGTACGGGCCAACAATGCCGCCGAAGTGCACCACATGGGCATGCAGGAGGCGCTGGACTTCGGCGCGATGGCGCTGTTCGGCGAGAAGTACGGCGAGAACGTGCGCGTGCTGAAGATGGGCGAGTATTCCACCGAGCTGTGCGGTGGCACCCATGTGTCGCGCACCGGCGACATCGGCCTGTTCAAGATCACTTCCGAAGGCGGCGTCTCCTCCGGCGTGCGCCGCATCGAGGCGGTGACGGGGCAGGGCGCGCTGGACCACGTGGATGCCGAAGAGGCGCGCCTGGCCGAGGCTGCGAGCCTGCTGGGCGGCGCGGCGACCGACGTGGTCGAGAAGATCCGCCAGCTCGGCGAACGCCAGAAGAAGCTCGAGCGCGAGCTGGAAGCGCTGAAGGCCAAGCTGGCTTCCGGCGCAACCGCCGACCTGGGCGCCTCCGCGGTCGAGATCGGCGGCGTGAAGGTGCTGGCGGCCCGCCTGGAGGGCTTCGATGCCAAGGCCCTGCGCGATGCGATGGACCGGCTCAAGCAGCAGCTGGGCGATGCGGTGATCCTGCTGGCCGGCACCCAGGACGGCAAGGCGTCCCTGGTGGCCGGTGTGAACGGCTCGGCAATGGGCAAGGTCAAGGCCGGGGAACTGCTGTCCCACGTCGCCGGTCAGATCGGGGGCAAGGGCGGCGGTCGTCCCGATCTCGCGCAGGGTGGTGGTGAGGACGGTCCCAAGCTGGTCGCCGCGCTCGAGGGCGTGCCGGAATGGGTAAAGCCTCACCTGGCATGAACGTAGACAGTCGCGCGCCTTGAAGGCGCCGGCGCCCTGCCGTTAACATTGGGGGTCTTTTCCCTTTGTCGTGGGGCGCAGGTATCCAGCGCGCCAATGCCGGTGGGAAGCCCCACCGGTTCCATGGAGATTCGCACAATGTTGATCCTGACTCGCCGTGTAGGCGAAACCCTGATGATTGGTGACTCGGTCAGCGTGACCGTGCTCGGCGTCAAGGGCAACCAGGTCCGTATCGGTATCACCGCCCCGAAGGACGTGGCGGTGCACCGCGAGGAAATTTTCCAGCGCATCCAGCGCGGCGACGAGCCGGCTGCATCGGGAAGCGAAGAAACTTCCGAATAAGGGTTTACCTTTCACCCCGTTAAACGGTATTCTTCGCGCCCTGCCACGGAACACGCGGCAGGGCGAAAGAAAACGGAGTGATGCCCGAGAGGCCGAAGGGGCTCCCCTGCTAAGGGAGTATAGGGTCAAAAGCTCTATCGAGGGTTCGAATCCCTCTCACTCCGCCAGAGTCGAGAAAGCGCCTGCAAATCAACGATTTGCGGGCGCTTTGCTTTTCTGCGTTCGTGGACACTTGCTTGGACACTTCCATGCGAGTTCCGCACTACCTCACGCGTGGCCCCAGTGGCCTGTTTTACGTCCGGTTCCGCGTGCCGGGTGATCTCCGCGATGCAGTAGGCCTGAAGGTCATCAAGCGCAGCACCGGCACGACGTGCCAGCGCAGCGCGTTGGCGTGTGCCTTGGTGTGGCAGGCCCGCTATGCTGCTGCCTTGGACGCGTTTCGCAGGGGCGGCATGGACGTAAAGAAGTTGCTGGAGAGCTTCAAGGACAAGGAGCTTCGGGAGCTGACGCTGGGAACCGTTCGCTTGCCGAACGGGGTGGAGTTGCGCGGCGTGGAGATCAAGACGGCGCAGGACCAGCAGTTGTTCCGGCAGACGCTGGTCGATTTGGCCGGCACCGATCCCCTCGCTGCCGGCGTTCAAGGTTACATGGCCCCGCCGGTGCCACCTCCAGCTCCTACCGGCGTTTCCCTGGACGAGGCTCGCCGGAAGTATCAGGCCAGCCTCAAAGGCCGGAACAAGGACAAGACCATCACCCAAAAGGAAGGGGCGCTGCGCGACTTGGATGCGTTCATGCGCCGGCTGCGCGGCGTGCGCACGTCGGTGCCGCTGGCAAGCCTGACCCGCACGGACTTTGCCGACTGGTTGGCGGCCCAGCGGGCCGACGGCTTGTTCGATACCTACCTGGTCAACCGTTTTTCCTGTGGCCGCGACTTCATCCGGTGGGCTCAGGGGGCAGGGTACTTCCCTCAGGGCGACAACCCGGCGGCCGGCCACATCACCGCTTCCAAGAAACTCAAGAAGCAACGGGCCAAGACCCATGGCTCCCAGCCTTACACGGCGGCGCAGTTGGCCCGGGTCTTTGACCCGGTGAACTACGCCGAAGGCCTTCGGGGCGAGGCATCGCGTTGGTTGCCGCTGTTGCTGCTCTACACGGGCGCACGGAGCAACGAAATCGCGCGCCTGGAACTGGCGGATCTGGAAGAGGTGGACGGTTTGCCCGTGCTGAACTTCACACTGGTGGGGGAGGACAAGAGCTTCAAGACGGAGGCGAGCGAGCGGTGCACGCCTGTCCATCCCGACTTGATGGCATTGGGCTTGTGGGAACGTGCAGCCCGCTTGAGGGCAGCGGGCGAGACGAAGCTGTTCCCCGAACTGACGTTCGACGCAAAGAACGGCCCTGCGGGCCGCACGCAGCACGCGTTTTCCCGGTATCTGGCCAAGCTGGGCGTCAAGGCACGAGGGGAGGGGCGGTTGGGCCACCATTCCTTCCGGGATACGGTCATTGGTGCAATGAAGGCTGCACGGGTGCCGCGCGAGATGCGCGAGGAATACACCGGCCATGAGCTGAGCGAGCGACACGATCACGCGGCTGCGTATGAAGAAAATTTCCCGCCCGCTGAACTGGCAGTGGTGTGCCATCCGGCCTTGTCGTGGGGACTGAACCTGGAAGCGTTGCGTCCGCTGCTCGCCGAGACGGAGAGCCGGCGGTTGGTAAAGCGGCCTGCGCGCAAGTGAGGCGGAAAAGCAAAACCCCTGCTCACGCGCGGGTCTTGGTGTCGATGGCGTCTTACGATTTTTCTAAGCCACCCAGTGGGTGGTGAACTGGGGGAACCACCGACACCCCGACATGACGGCAGGGCAGGTCAGTGTCAAGCGCTCACGTTCGGCGCGCCAGGCTCCCTCGCGTTTTCCCGTGGCGTGCGGCGTGAGCTGCTTTACGTTTTTTGCTCATGCCTTTGCGCACGCGTTTGCCGGACGTGTCGTAACCGGCGGCTTTCAAGAGTTTGTTCGCTGCGCGTTCGGCAGCACGTTGAGTAGCGTTGTCCATCCCCAGTTGTTACCACCCCACGCACGCTTGGCAAGCCCCCGCGGTGCCAAGAGGCACCGCCACGGGCGTTGCCCCCGGAGGGGAGGCGAGCGGGAGCGAGCCAGAAGGCGGGCGGCGAAGCCGACCGCGCCAACGGCAGGGCTTTTGCCGTTGCTCTTGGTCCGGTTTTCCGGGGACGGGGGCACACGGTGGGCGATGCTTGGGGAACCCCAGGCGCAGCCCTCCCAGCGGCGAGGTCCGCGCGCTTGTCCCGACCTGCCAGCCCGGTTGGCTTTTGCGGGGCGGCCTGTCTGGCCGTCCCTTGCCGCCTTGGCCGCTTTTCCTTCCGGGCGGCCCTGAACTGAGCGGGGGGCGCGACGGCGCGCCCCCCGAGCCCCCCGCCGCCGAGTGCGTCCCGCCTGCCGGCGGGCCCGCCCTCGGGCTTCTTGCTCACCGTCTCGCTTTTCCCTGTTAGGAAAAACCGGTCCGGTTTTCCGGGGACGCGGGCACACGGGCCCCCACCCTCGGCTGGGTGTCGAAAAGGAGATTGGCGGCCCCCGCTTGTGGTGCCCTCACGGGCTGGGGGTGTGCCGATGGGAATGCGACCCCAACGGCCCAGCGTGGTTCTCATGGGTCGCCCCATCTGCCCCCGGTCCACGCCGCCCAACGGTTGGTTGCTGGGCGTCTCTATCGGGCTGCGGCTGAGCCAGCGTTCGCACACGTCTCCACGAGTGCCCAGGTTGCGGGGGTGTCCTACACAGTTAAGCCCCCAGTCCCCAGTTGCCGCGCGCTTGCCCAGTGAAGGGCTGACCATGAGAACCGTTTGCCGGTGATGAGCCGGCCCCGCCTAGCACGGTCGCGCAGGCCGTCCGGGTGGGAAGCGAAGGAGAGGGCGAGGAAAGGGGGTTGCGGTCGAGCCCCGGCTTGGTAGGCTGACCCTATGGGGCCGTCGCCTGGGCATGTAGCACTCCCTACTGCTCGCCTCTGGGTCTCGCTCACCCAGGGGCCTTCCCTTCAAAGTAGCTCGCCCCGGTCATCCGTCAAGATGGCCGGGGCGGTGTCTTTCTGTAACGGAGTTGCTGCCATCGAACCTTAGGAGAACGTGTATTCCTTCCAGGGAATGCGAGACGGATCAATCCGTGACAAGAACGCCACAATGTCCTTCCGACCTTGATACGTGAAGCGTCCACGCGCGTCTTGCGAGGCAAGAACGAGTGGAAGGCCGGGAAAGCAGGGTTGGAATGCGCCGCGAGCGTTGCTCGCCGATGCAGAGGTCTGGGTAGCCGATTGCTTGACGACGACGATGGCGAATGTAACGCCTTGTTCATTCACAACAGCGCCTTGCAGTTTCATGGGCAGATTTCCTGGAGGCTCCTGCCCATCTGATCATGGGGTCATCTCATGGACTGAGACTGCTCTTAGGAGCGCAAACGCTCGGCAAATTTTGCGCTCAATCCAGCGATGAGAATGCACCACCAACCGGCTGTGCTGGAGTGGATCAGAGCAGCATAGGGGGCAAGCAGAAGGAACCCGGGCAAGGCTAGGTAAAGAAAGTAGCGAGTCCTCTCTGACGACGACCCATTGACGACCTGAGGGGTGGTGTTCGGCGCCTGTTCTTCCTCTTCCTCAGGGTCTACTCCTTCGAGCTCGATTTCTGGTGCCTGAAATTCTTGGTAAAGAGCCAGGTCAAAGGATTGCGCAGACACAATTTCCTTTGTCGAAATGACGACCTTGAAGACTTCCCTGGATTTCTCGGTAGGGAGTTGGATGTCGTAGAAGGTGGTCAGGCGCAGTGACCCTGTGTCGTTCCGGTAGCCCGAGGCCACGGGCGTCATTGCCACCCATTCCTTGCCCAGGCGTGGTCCAGTGAACGCCTCGAGAAGACCGACGTAGAACTTTCCGCTGTCAAGGGTCAGCCCACAAAGCGTGCCATCTCCTTCGCACTTGATGGCGAGACTTTCCAACTCGTCAATTGCGCCATGTCGCATGGCGACTAATTGGGCGAGGGAGCGCGTCCGTATCAGCGGGATGTTGAACAGTATGGGGAGCAGTGCAGCCAGTGGGAGCGTGAGAAGCGTCAGTGCCAAATGCAAGGTGAGCCCTTCGGCCTTCTGGTGCTCACTTGCTTGGAGGGGGAACAAATGCTGCAGGCTGATCAACCCTGCGTTGTAAAACCCACTGGAAGTCGCGACTGCATGCAACGGAGCTGCAAATGCAAACAGGTAGACGGCGCAAAGGGCAGCGCCGAAATACTGGGGATGGCCAGGATGGTGAAGGGCCTCAAAGCGCGTATACCGCCACTGGCGGTAGAAATACCAGCCTGCCGCCAAGAGGACGGCAAGGAGGGCGAGGCTTGTCATTTATCGCGCAGAGCGCTTCCACCCATCTTCACCGCCGAATGTCGGGCGGTGCGGGCAGCCTGCTTCTTGAGTTCGCGGGCAGCATCCAGCTGACGCTTCATCTTGCCGGATTGAAGCAGAGCGTCACGGTCCAGAACCAGCGCGCCATCCTTGTTGACCTTGTAATAGGTCTCTTCGTGGCCGCTCTGGATGAGATAGCTGAGTAGCGCCTTCATGTGAATGATCATAGTGGCTGGGTAGGTCATTGCAAGTGCTCCCTATTCAGCTTGGATCGAGCTTGGGATGAGGAGTATGGGAGGCGTCCGTCGCAGCCGGTGCGAATGCACCAGCCTAGCCTTGGCCAATGAGCTGCTCCATGTCCTTGCCTTTGGCCCTCCTGCCAGCGACCATTGGAGATCTTTTTGCTCCCTCAATGCCCCCACACGTGTCCAAGAAGACCCTGGCCCAGCAGGCCGCTGATGAACTCAAAGCCTTGGCCGCCCAACGGCGGTTCAAGACCGTGATGGCAGATCCGCCGTGGCGTTTCCAGAACCGGACTGGGAAGATGGCACCGGAGCACAAGCGCTTAAGCCGCTACGGCACCATGGATCTGCCCGAAATCATGGCGCTCCCGGTGTCCGAAATCGTTGCCGACACCGCGCACCTGTATTTGTGGGTGCCTAATGCGCTGTTGCCCGAAGGCTTGGAAGTGATGAAGGCGTGGGGGTTTTCCTACAAGTCCAACATCGTGTGGCACAAGATCCGAAAGGATGGCGGGCCAGATGGCCGGGGGGTGGGCTTCTACTTCCGCAACGTCACCGAACTGTTGCTGTTCGGGGTGAGGGGCAAGAACGCCCGCACGCTGGACCCTGGCCGCACCCAGGTGAACTTCCTGGCGACGCAAAAGCGCGAGCACTCTCGCAAGCCGGATGAACAATACCCGCTGATTGAGGCGTGTAGCCCCGGCCCGTTCCTGGAGATGTTTGCCCGCGGCCCCCGCAAAGGTTGGAGCGTGTGGGGCAATCAGTCGGATGACTACGCGCCGACCTGGAACACCTACGCCAATCACTCGCAGGCAGACCGGAGCCTATCGGTCAGTCCGCGCGCTGCGGCTCCAAAAGGGGAGCCGGCGCGGGCTTCTTCTTCGTCTTCTTCGCTTTCTTCGGCACGACCGGGGCAGCGTCGTCGGTCAAAAGCGACTTCTTGATACCGATGACCAGCAGAGGACAGCCGCCCCCGCTGCCGCCTTCCACGCGCGGCAGTAGCTTACTCATATGGGTGGTGCTGTTCCCGTAAGACGAGCCGCGTCCCATGTCATCGAACACCTCTTGGAGCTCATCCGCTCGGGTGAAGATGACCCCGACACTGACCACGCCCAAGTCAAACAGTAGGCGAAAGTTGTTGAGGTCGCGGTCGTAGAACGGATCTTTGTTGTTCCATTCGACCTCAAGCGCTATCCGGTTTCGGAAGCAATCCACTTTGTGGGTTGGGCTGTCCCTGATGGTCTCATCCACCTTGATTTGCGTGGTGAAATTCGTCTCTATCCATCCCCGCTCGCCCAATGTGTGGTCAATCCATGCGGCGAGGTTGGAGCGATTGCCGCCGCCTACTTCAATCCATCCTTTGTAGAGCCGGAAATTCTCTAGCATTTGCAGGATATCGGCCCACTCGTCGGGGAAGTCCGACTTGAGAATGGCGACGGCGTGCCGCCATTCGTGGATCTCATAGTTCTCGCGGATGAAGTTGCTGAAGTCGGTCTTGGCCATGGCCGGATCCTATTCAGCGCCGTCGTCCTTGCATACCCCCTAACGCAGGCGCGGCCTCGGCTGTTCCAGCTTCACTTCACGGCCTGGTGTCGGCTCCGCCACCGGGGCTAGAGTGGGCACTGGCTCGGGCTGCTGCTGGGATTTCGCCTCGAAGCGGGGCCCTGGCAAGCCGAACGCTTCCGCGAATTGCGCGCGCGCTTTCTCTGCGCTGGCTTCTACCTGCTGACGTCGTAGGCTTGCTGCGCCGTACTCTTCCTTCGCCTCCGCTTCGGCAGCCTTCGCACGTTTCACGGCTTCAGCGGCATCTAAGGCATGCCGGTCGTGGGCAGTAGGGCGGCCCAGCGCTCTGCGCATTCGGCTGAAGGCGTCGTCTGTCGGCGGCCCGTGGTGTCCCCGGTCGGCACGGGCACGGCGAACCGTATCCCGCGCCTGCTTTCGCTCCTCACTCGTTCGGCGCCACGCCTCGCGCGCCTGACGTGCTGCATCGTGGGTCTCTAGCAGGCCTCGCGCGGTAGCTCGTTGCCATTGGGTTGCTTCCGGCTGCTGGAGGGCTCGCCTGGCCCGGGCCAGCATTTCCTCAATCATCGCCTCCAACTGCTTTGCAGCCTCGTTCATCACCACGGTCTCCATCTGGATACGGTCTTTCCCTCGCGCGGCCCGCTCAACCGCAGCTGACATCTTTCCTTGCTGACCGGCCGCAGGTGCGGCCCGCCGGGGCAGGGATGACCCGGCTTTGTGCGAAGCGGGACGCTTTGCACGCGCCCGGACGGCGGCCTTTCGCTGTGCCGCCTGGTCAATGGCCTGAACCTCGGCGGCGGCTTCGGTTCGCAACCGCTGGACACCTTCTTTCCGACGCTCAAGCAACGCCCGTGCGTGCAAGGCTTGCTCGTCCACCTGCACCAACGTTCCGTCCCGGGCGGCCTTGGCTTTGAGTTCTTCAAAACGGCGGGTGTGGCGGTCGAAGCGCCGGGCTGCAGCGGCTTTCACCCGGTCGTTGTTTCGCACGCGCTTGGGCGTGTGGCCCCGACGGCGGGCCGCGGTCAGGTCTTTGCCTTCGTGCTGCGTGGCTCGGCGGTCCAAGCGGGCCGCCATGGCAAAGTCGCCCCGTTGGGCGGCGTCCGCTTGTTGGGCATCCAGGCGACGGTGGTCCACCCGAGCGGTGGCCCCGGCTTTCGCCAAGGCGGTGTTGACCATCCGTGCCCAGTGCTCGCGCTGGGTGTCGGCCAAGGTGGGGCGTTGGGCCTTCTTGCAGGCGATGGGGTCCAAGGCTTCGGCCTTCTTCCCCAAGGTCCCGTCCGCGTTGACCGAACACGCGCTGAGCAGGATGTGGGCGTGGTGGTTGCGCTCGTCGCTGCCCTTGCTGGGTTCGTGGATGGCAAGGTCCGCGGCCACGCCGTAGGTGTCAGACAAATGCTTGGCGAAGGCATGGGCCAGTTCGCGCCGTGCATTGGCATCCAACTCGGCGGGCAAAGCCACTTCTACTTCGCGGCAAGTGATGGCATCGCCGCGCTTGTGGTGCGCTTCCACTCGGTTCCAGAACTCGGCACGGTCGGCGGTGGCGTCACCGGGCAGGCACAGCGCGGCAAAGGCAACGCCGCTGCGGCGGGTGTAATCGTGGACTTCGCCCGTGCGCGCGTCTTCGATGCAAACCCCTGCCCGATAGGCAGCGCCCGCCGTGGATGACTTGCCATCCTTGCGGGAATACGCCTTCGCGGTGAGGTGGTAAATCGCCAATCCGGTCTCCGAGCGCAGCCCCCTGGGGGGCGAGCAAGGGGGACAGGCGTGCGAAGCGCGCCGGGGTGTCGGGGGCATAGCCCCTGACCGCACGTAATCCCGAAGGGATTACTCTAAGTGCGCTCTTGCTTTGCTGTCGGGGTGGGAAATCCCACCCCTCGCAACGCTCAAGAACCGGGGCGCTCGCTCACGCTCGCATGCCCCCTCTCCCTCAGGTTCCCATGCACGTTGGAACTGTCAAATGCAGGGAAAAGCTAACGTCAAAAGCATCGGTCGGCTTCGCCGCCCGGCGGTTTGGCTCGCTGTGCTCGCCGTCGTTTGGAGGCTTCGCCCCGTTGCGCTCCGCGCCCATGCAAAGGGGATTGACGGATGGCCTGTGCATGGTTGCATGCATAGAGACAGGCACCGAGCAATGGCATGGCAACCGATGTAGAGAAGCAACGCGAGAAGTTGGACCGCATGATGACCAGCTTGGCGAAAGAACAAGCCAAGCTCTTGATGGCGGAAAAGGCCGAGCAGCGAAAGCAGCAGCGCGAAGCCGCGAAAGCCCGGCTCAAAGAACGTTCCGCGTTGTTCCGCTCAGCAGATGCACATCGAAAAATCGTTCTCGGTGGACTGACCATTGCGGCGGGGGCCGACGACTGGGATCCGGCGGAAATCGTTGGCGCGTTGCTGCTGGTCGCTGAGCAACTGGCGCAGCACCCGGGCAAACGCGAACACCTCCGACAGAAAGGCATTCAGCACTTGGAAGCCCGTGAGGCCGCACGCCAGGCGGCGCGCTCATGAAACGCCGTTGCGCGGGTTGGGGGCTGGTGGAAACGCTGCTGACGTTAGGGGCGGTCAGCGCGTTGTCGTTGGGCATCTACATGGTCTTGGCACCGGCCCGTGCGAACGCGCAGGCCAAGGTCGAACAAGACAACCTGCGGGACCTGTCGGCAGCGGTGGAGCGCTCGTGGGGCGTCCTGGGCAGCTTCCAGAGCGTGAGCACCGATCGCGTCGTGGCCGACGTGTTGATGCCGTCGCGGATGTTCGACGGAAAAACCTTGCGGACGGGGTGGGGCACGTCGGTTAGCGTCTTGCCGCATTCGCTTCATGCGCCCGCCGATGGGTTTTCCGTCGTCTATCCGTTGGCCCCTTCCGCCGTCTGCTCGCGCTTGGGTGCAGCGATGGCACGCAACTTGCACGATCTGCGCATCGACGGGGTAAGTGCGTTCACCGGCGGTTTGCCGGACCCCGGGGCCATCGCGGGCCTGTGCGGCCAACGCGATGTGGTGACGATGGAATTTGTTTACCACTCCGGGCTGGTGGCCGGCTCGGTGGTCGCGGCACCGCCGCTGGCGCTGCCGCCGATCTCCCCTGGGGTGATGCCTCCGACCTCGGCCCCGGTGGGCGCTCCCGTGGGGCCGGTGGGCCCTGTCGGGCCGGCAGCCCCTGTGGCCCCGGTCACGCCGGCGCCCGGCGTACCATCGGTTGAAGCCCCGCCCAGCGTGGCTCCGCCGGCAACGCCGGTCAGCCCAGTCACGCCACCGCCGTCGGTGGTGCCGCCCAGTGTGCCTGCGCCTTCCACGGTGGTGGCTTGCTCGCCGCCGGCGGCTTCCAGCGAGGCCCGGACGCTCACCTGTCCAAATGGACAGGTGGGGGCGGTGACCGAACAACGCACCACCACTTGGACATGCCCAGAGGCGTGGGGGGCTCCCCAGCCCAGCACAACGGCCTGGACGGCGGTGGGCAGCAGCTGTGCACCGTGCCCTGGTCCAGAGACGCGCAGCCGGGCCTGCCCTTCGGGCCAGTTGGGCAGCATCACGGACCAGCGGTCGTTCGTGTGCTCGGGTGCGGGGGCATGGGGAAGCTGGGGGCAGATCGCCAACAGTTGCACCCCCGCATGCTCGGCCCCAGCGTCTGCCACAGAAGGCCGGACGTTGACCTGTCCAAATGGACAGGTGGGTGCCATCACCGAACAGCGCACCGTGTCGTGGACCTGTCCTTCCGCCAGCGGCTCGCCGGTGTCCAGCGTGTCGGCGTGGTCTGTGGTGTCCAACACCTGCGCTGCGGTGTGTTCAGTGCCCACGCCCAGCACCCAGACCAGCACCGAGATCCGCACGGCGTCGCAGGCGCTGGCCTGCCCTGCAGGCCAGGTTGGGGCCATCACCCAAGAGCGGCAGGAGCAGCGCACGCAGACCCGTTCGGCCTCGTGCCCGGCGCCGACGGGGGCTTTTGTGTGGAGCGCCTGGTCGGCTTGGTCCGGCTGGTCGGCCACCACGGCATGGGCCACGGTATCCAGCACCTGCGCGGCGTCGAAGGTGTATCAATGGAAGCTGGTCAGCCACACGGGGGACCAACTCATCGCCAGCGGCCCATGCACCACGACCAGCACCACGCCCAGCGTTGTGCCTGTGTGCTCGAGCGCTACGGAAGGACAGACCTACACCTACCGTATCAACCGTGGCACCTGCGCCCCGGTGTATATGCCTGGCGTGTCCATCGACACCTACCAGTGCGTGGGGCAGTGATGGTCAGCCGGCGGGGCCCACGTCCCGTCGGTTCTTCTTGCCGCGGCCGTTCTGGAACAACAGACGGCCGTTGGTGATCAGGTAGCCTGGACCGGCGCTGAAATCCCGCTCGGAGAACTCGCCGCCGTTCTCCACTCGCAGTTGCCGAACCCGGCGCAGGGAGGCATCCCCCAAAGCAGCGGCCGCGGCCTTGGTGCCTTCGGTCAGCGTGATGTAACCGCCGCCATCGGCCGGAGGGTGGGAGTGAAACGTCTCATTGGTGGTGGTCATGCCCTCGGGAACCACCCCATAGGCGAACACGCATTCGAACTGGCTGCGCAGGGTGATGAGCTTCAAGCCCCAGCGCTCGCCGTCCGTCGCCACAAAGGCACAGGCCTCGGCCTGGTTTTCGGCCGTCCAGACGGCGACTTCGGGAGCGATGCGGAGCAAAAACGCTTCCTTGGCTTCGCCGGGGGCGCTGAGATGGGTTGCCACGGGCCAAGCTTGGGCGGCGACCAGATCCTTGCCATGAGCAATAGGTGGCAGGGCGAAAATTGCGAAAATCGCAAATAAAGGTGCAGCAAAAAGACGGGCAGCCCGGCTCAGTCGGTGGCATCTATGTGCGATAAGCGCAAATGAGTTGGCGAGCACGGCACGCATGGTTCCTCCCTGATATGGTGTAATTGCGATATTCGCAAATGAACCATGCAAGAGGAAGAGGCAAACTGGCGGCTGTTTATTTGTGGTGTTGTCTCGTAATGCCCATCAAGCCGCCGGCTTCACTGTTTGGACGACGACTGCGTGCGGCCCGCCAATCCCTTGGGCTGCGCCAAGCGGACTTGGGAAGGATGTTGGGAATGGACGAACAGAACACGGGGGCGCCCCGGATCAGCCGTTATGAAACGGGGCTGCACGATCCGGACCCCAAGACGGCGGAGGCCATCGCCAAGGCGCTGGGCCTGCCGCTGGCTTACTTCTACGCCACTTCGGACCCGTTGGCCGAAATCATCCTGCTGGTCGCCAAGATGCCGGAGGATCGGCAGCGAGAAGCGGTGACCGCGTTGAAGGCCATCGCCGGCAAGGCATAGCTCGAGGGCATTCCCATTGGAACAATCGGCCGTCGTGGTATGCCCACGGCGGCGTTGCCGTGCCTGGAAAGGCCGCAGGGACTGCGTCGCCGCTTGTTAGGCTAGAGTGGACACTCCCTTGGACCCGTGTCCCGGCGCGAAAAATCAACGCTGGCGAGAGGTTGGGGCAGACGTGAATCTGTCCCTCTCACTCCGCCAGTTGAAAGACGTCTGCAGACTCCAAAGGTTTGCGGACGTTTTTCGTTTCAGGGGCATGGCATGGCCATGGTCCTGCATCGGGGCTCGACCAGGGCGTATGACTGCGGGATGTCCGGCATGCCGCGCGGAGATGACGCATCGCCCCGCATCGCGTAACATGATTGATGTCGAGCATCGCTTGGACCGCTCTGCGGCTCTGGACGATGAAGACTGAAGATTCTTGAAGAAATCGGGGGTGCACTGGTTTCGACGGGGGTTGTGAAGTCGCTTGGTGCATGCCGAGGGGGTGGCTTTCCTCGTAAATCCAGCTGCAAAACTCATAGTTGCCAACGACGACAACTACGCTCTGGCCGCTTAAGGCCTAAGCCCCGAAACAGCTTGTGTCCGTGCTCGCTGCGTAGGGTCATCATCACGGAATCGCATGGGGTGGCTGCCCGCCAGCTCCAAGCTAGATAAAGCGGGCTGGCTCCGGGATGCGCTTTGTGCGCCGTGCTGTTCCGGGGCGAGATACAACGGCGAGCTAAGCATGTAGTGCCGGGGATGGAGTGCCTTCGGACGGCGGTTCAATTCCGCCCACCTCCACCATAAACCGGGCCGAATCGGTCCGAATCAGGCCGGGAACCCAGCGGTATCAAGGGTTCCCGGCCTTTTTTGTGTCCTAAGCGGTCCTAGATGGTCCGTTTCAATCCGTGCGACGGTGGGGGTACAAAGTGGGGTACTTGGGGCCTGCCCCCGAACTGATACCCCCAGCCATGCCCCTGAGCGACGCCGCCATTCGCCGTGCCAAGCCTGCCGACAAGCCACAGAAGCTGTCCGATGGGGGTGGCTTGTACCTGCTGATCCAGCCTTCCGGTGGCCGGTACTGGCGCTTGAAGTACCGGTTCTGCGGGAAAGAGAAGCTGCTGGCCATCGGCGTCTACCCGGACGTTCCGCTTGCCTTGGCCAGGCAGCGACGCGACGAGGCACGGCAACTCTTGGCCAAGGGCATCGATCCCGGAGAGCATCGCAAGGCCGCCGCCGCGGCGCGCGCCGAACTTGGCGCCAACACGTTCGAGGTGATCGCCCGGGAGTGGCTGGGGAAGCGCGACTGGGTCGACTCCTACCGCGTGAAGGTGGAGGCGTGGTTCGCCAACGACGTGTTCCCGTGGGTCGGCAGCAGGCCGGCAGCCGAGTTGGAGGCTCCTGACTTCCTGACGGTAGCTCGACGGGTAGAGAAGCGGGGAGCCATCGAATCGGCGCACCGGATCATGCAGAACTGCGGCCAAGTCATGCGCTACGCCATCGCTACCGGCCGCGCGAAGCGGAACCCCGTGGCTGACCTGAAAGGCGCTCTGGCTCCGGCGCCGGACAACAACTTCGCCGCGGTGACCGACCCCAAGGAGCTGGGGCCACTGCTCCGGGCGATGCATGGCTACCAGGGAACTCCGATTGTCCAGGCGGCGCTGCAGCTGGCTCCCATGGTGTTCCTCCGCCCCGGGGAGCTGCGCATGGCGCAATGGCGGGAATTCGACCTTCAAGAGCGCACCTGGACGATCCCAGCAGAGCGCATGAAGATGCGTCGCCCTCACATGGTCCCCCTGTCGGACCAGGCCATGGCAGTGCTGGCCGAGCTTCAACCCCTGACTTCGCGGAGCAGCTACGTGTTCCCGTCCGCGCGGTCACGAGACCGACCGATGTCGAGCAATGCTGTGTTGGCTGCCCTGCGACGGATGGGCTACGAGGTTGGGACGGTAACCGGGCACGGTTTCCGGGCGACGGCTCGAACAATTCTGGACGAGGTGCTGGGGTTCCGACCGGACATCATCGAGCACCAGCTGGCACACGAGGTGAAGGACCCGAACGGGCGCTCCTACAACCGCACCGCACACCTGGCCGAGCGCCGGAGAATGATGCAGGTGTGGGCGGACTACTTGGACACGCTGAGGGGTCAGGCTGCCTGACCCCGCTTCTCCATCCTGGCGATGATCCAGGCATCGACCTCGGACTCCACCCATGCCACCGACCCGCCTACGGGGATTGAGGCTGGGAAGCCATCGGTGGCGATCAGCTTGTACAGCGTCGATTTGCTGATGCCGACCTTCTTCAACACGTCATCGCGCCGCAGGAGCTGCAGTTCGCTCATCGGCTACCTCCATCCAGCATCTTCCGTGCCAGGGCGTACTTCCTGCGAAGCCGGGTTGCGGTCTTGTCATCCAGTAGAGCCAGCCGTTTCTCATTGGCGTTGTCGTCTATGTCGGCCATCTTGACGCGCAGGGGAAGCGGGTTGAGCCGGACTCCTTCGTAATAGCTTTTGTCTGAGCCGCCCTTGCGCCGCGTGAGGACCACGATCGCACAGTAGATGCTCAACGGGAAAAGATGACGAATCTCCGCGGCGAAAACCGAGTCGCAATCCTCCAGCACATCATGCAGCCACGCCACAGTCTCGGCTTCGGGATCATCGGAGACCGCAGATGCCACGCGCGACACGTGCTCGATGTATGGGCGCCCAGCCTTGTCCACCTGCCCGGCATGGGCACGGTGAGCCAGATCCTTGGCGCGCTCAACCAAACTGCTCATCGGCTACCTCCACTGCGTTGCAGGTTGGGGGTCATGCTACGGGTCATGCGAACAGCTCCAGCTGGGCCGGGGAGGGCGGCGGCGGAGCGGGCTCCGGAAGCCGAGCGGCGCGGCGCCGGGCGTTTGCCGCCCATCGCAGCAGGGTCCAGTAGAAGTTGCTGTTGATCGCGCCATTGCGCCGGCTGCGCGCTTCGGTGAGGTAGACCCGCGCGAGGTGCTTGTCATGCTCGGCGTCACGCATCGCTCGCCTCCTGCGGGCTGTCCGCTACGAGCGCGACCAAAGCCCCATGTAGTCCAGACTGTTGCAGCGCGCTGCGGTTGTCCTCGCCGTAGGCGATCAGGCAAATCGGCCCGCCGCTGTTGCCTCGGGCGCGTGTGCCATCGGGATAATGGAAGTTCGGCCGGCCAGCGAGGAACAGCACGCCGGACGCGTGCGGCCAGACCCAGCGACGGAACATCGCCGTCTCGGTGCGGGCGAACGCCAGTGCGATGCCGTTGCCGTGCTCGGCCATGCGCTGCAGCCACGCTTGCGTGTGCTTGCCGAACGGCGGGTTGCACCACACGCGCCCATGCCAGCTCGCAGCCAGCCCATCCTCGGGCAGCTCGATGTGCTTCGCCGCGGTGGGCCATGGACGCGGCGACGGCGCAGCGCACGGGTCCAGATCGAATGGGCCGAGTGCCTTGATGATTGCCGGCGGCGTCAGCCACACGTGGGTGCCAGCCTCGGGGCGTGAAGCATATGGGTGCATGCCGTCCGCCATCACCTCACCCCCTGCGGGCGGGCGGCGAGCAGGTCGCTGGCGAGGCGATGCAGCACCGCAGCGGCGATGCTATCGCTGTCGTCAGGGCGCACATGCACGGCGCCGTAGCGTTCAGCCATTACAACTATCGACCCATCTTCCTGCCGCTGGAAACTCCACCCCTCCGGCGCGGCGCGCAGGGCGGCGGCGATGGCTGCCAGCTCCACGGCCGGCACAGGGTTCCAGCCTTTGCGCACGGCCTCGGCCGACAACGGATCGCCAGCATTTTCATGCGCAACAGCAAGGAACTCCCGGGCCTGCTGCATCAGGTCAGCCATGGCGCACCGCCTTCGGGATCACCTTCCAGTTCTGGACGACGGCCTTCTGACCGCACGGGCAGGTGTGGGCGAGCCCCTCGCGCATGTGCAGCGACACGTAGATGCTCACCAAGTGCCTAGCACCACAGCTGGGGCAGGCCCAGCCGGAGCCGACCTTCTGGGGCGTGATGCGGATGGGATCAGCCACGATCCACCCCCGCGCCGTGGCTGTTGGCCTGCGGGCTAGTGCAGTCCATCGTGTGCTGTCGAGGGAACTCATCGTTCCCGCCGCAGTAGTCGCAGCTCCATCGCGCGTCGATCTTGCCGTGCTGGGTGCACAGGTTGCCGATGGTCTGGCGCCTGCCGCACTGGGCATCGCTGCCATCACGAAGGGTTCGGGTCCACCGACACCGCTCGTCGCTCGGCGCGTCCACGAACCGGCGCATCACGGCTGCACCTCCGCATCGCCGGCCTGCATGGCGGCGTCTATGGCCGAATCCCACTCGCTCGCGGGTTCGTCACAGTTCAACCACCCGTGAAACGGGATTCCGATTGATCCGTTGACAGCGAACTCCCGCAGCCACCGATACCGTGCAGCATCCCGCGCCTCGCTGCCGCCCTTGGGGCTGTCCAGCAGATCACCGATATGCTCACGCTGGCTGCGTACAGTATCCATCAGCCACTCGACGCGCTCTGCATAACTGCCGGCACGCCAGTCCTTCGATTCACTGAAATCGTCAGGCAACGCCGGCAAGGCGCCCTTGGGGCTGGCCGTGCCGGCGTCGCCGAACACCAGCGGGCGAATGACGATCCCGTCCTCAGCGGCCTGCGCGCGCATGTCGTCATCGACGCCTTCCCGCTTCCGGAGAGACACCAGGCCGTCGGGGTGCTGGATGTGCCAAGCCACGGCACCCTTGGGGCTGTCCAACCCTTCGGCGCTTCCGAACTGTTCGTTCAGCGCGCCCTTGGGGCTGTCCTTCTGCCAGTGCTGCCCGTTCCAGCGGTAACCGCCCATATGCACGATGGCGATAGCTTGCGCGGCAGCCTGTTGCGCCTCGTCGCCCTTGGGGATGGCGTCGATCTGCGCGCGAAGTTCGTTGGCAAACAGTCTGTGATCGTTGCCGGTGAACTGGCGCACACCATGCTCGGCAGCTTGCTTTTCCCATTTCTCGGCAAGCCGCAGCATATTTGAGCGCAGGTCGATCCCCGGCGCTGCTGGGGGGCGGTCGATTACACCGATTCCGCCACACACCGGGCAGTCCACATCCACTTCGACGGCATCCGGCCACGTACCTTCGCCGGCCCGCACTTTGCCAGAGCCGCGGCAACGCTTGCAGGTGTGGTCGGGCGGCGTTGCGGTGACGGGGGCGGCGTAGAGCTGGCGTACCTCATAGTGCAGCCCGTTCCGGCGGAAAACTTCGTATACGGCTCGGGTGCAGTCCTTCCAGCCTGTTTCGGCACGTAGACTCCGCCACTGCCAAGCAACCGCCTCCTGCGCTGCGGCGGGATGAGTAGTCAAGTTTTGCTTGACTACTGGCGATGGCTGGGCGGCAAGGTCCGCGCGAATGTATTTCCGCTTCTCGTAGCCTGCACCTGCCGTCGTGAAGATTCGTTGGCCAAGCCCGCCAGCGTCATCAGACAGACAGGTGTCGCGTAGCATCAGGTATTCGGGCCACTGTTGCTCGTTGTGCGCGTTCATGCGGTTACTCCTTTGCAGATTTCGACCACGCGGATAAGGTCCGCGTCGCTCATCCATCCCATGTGGCAATCTCTTTCAGAGAGGCCGGTTTGCTTTCTGAGCCACGCGTAGGCGGCCCCACGGCTCATACGGCGCGACTTCCAGATCGGGTCAAACGCTGCGTGTGCGGCCATCTTCAAGCGACGAGTTTCAGCGTTGGCAAGTCGCCCCATGCGTGTAGTGGTCCCCGGGTGGCATCCCGTCCACGTCTTGCAGGGAAGGCAGGCCCAGAATGGCTTTCTGTGCAAGTCAGGGCGGTGCGGATACACCTCCTTACCCGTGACCAGCTCTGCCTCATTGCCGCAGTCTGGGCAAGGGCGGCGCACGTTGTTCATGCTGCTTGCTCCTAGAGGGTGGGGCCGGTACTCGGCCGAGTCGGTTCACCGCCGTGAGTCCACAACGGACCGGCCCCGTAGATCAGAACGGGATCGAGTCGTCAGCGAAGTCGTCCATCGTCTGGCGCGCGGTCGGCGCTGCCTGCTGACGGGCGGGGCGCTGGGACTGCGGGCGCTGCTCGCCGCCCTCCTGACGTCCGCCGAGCATCTGCAACTCGTTCGCCACAATGTCGGTGGTGTACTTCTCTACGCCGTCCTGCCCGGTAAACTTGTCGTACTTCAACGAACCTTCGACATAGACCTGCGAGCCCTTGCGCAGGTACTCGCCGGCGATCTCGCCGAGCTTTCCGAAGAACACCACGCGGTGCCATTCGGTGCGTTCCTGCTGGTTGCCGTCCTTGTCCTTGCGAACGCTGGTGGTGGCGAGGCTTATGCGGGTCACGGCCATGCCGCTCTGGGTGTGCTTCGTATCCGGATCGTTGCCGAGGTTGCCGACCAGGATGACTTTGTTGATGCCCCGGGCCATTAGCTGTTCTCCCCATTCGCTACGCGCGGAATCCCGCTCTTGATTGCCGTCCGTTCTGCGGTCGTGAAGCAACCGCCCTTGGTCGGAGCCAGCCAAAGCGCCATCTGGTCGTCCTGCGGAATTTCGCCCCACGTTTCGGCCACGGCGTGCATGTCCGGGTCATCTTTGGACAGTTCGGCCTTGATGGAGTCGATGCTTGCGTAGTGGCGACCCAGCGCGGCGTCATGCTGCTGCCGGCGCTTGTGGAGCTTCTCTTCTTCCGATTCCAGGTCGTAGCCGCCTTCGGATGCATTGGCAATTTCGATGGCGCTTCCGATCCTGTCGTTCTGGTCGGTGTAGGGCCACGTCTTGGACGCGCGCTTGATCACCGCCTTCTTGCACATCTGCTCAAACCACTCGACCCACGGTCCCTTGTTCTGCTTCACGTAGGCTTGTGACTTGCCCCGGATCTTCTCCAGTTCCTCGCGGTCCATGACTTCCGTCAGCACGTCGCCTTGCTTCGTGCGCGCGATGCAGTAGACGCCGACGATCTCGCCACGGTCACGCTTGAACGGGTCGGCCGTATGCTCGGGCGCTGCGGCTGGGCCGTGATAGACGAACGTGTCGGCCTCGTAGACAACATCCGCACGCGCCCACTCGACCGATCCGGTATCGGTGGCGATCTTGATCAGGCCCTTGTAGCTGATGTCCAGGACGATAGCGCCGTCACGCGGAACCAAGTACGCGTAGCCATTGGCAGGGTTCAAAGTCAGCCCGGTGCTGGCAACGTTGATCATCGCCAAGTGGACCGAGTTTGGGTTGCGGTTCGCCGTCTGCATGGCGAAGTCGGTCTTCATCAGAGCCTGCATGGCGAAGATCGACTCACGGTCGTAGTTGACCGTCTGTGCCGCTACCTTGCCGAATCGATCTTTGGCGCGCTGGATAGCGGCCTGATACGGAGCGATCTGGCGCTCTTCTTGTTGGACGACTGCGTTCATGTCCTTCCTTCGAATAGTTGCCGGCTTTGGGGAGCCCCGGCCGGCGCGGGGTTGCCCTGTGGGGAGCAGGGCAGGGGATTGGGTGGAGAGGGCCGGTGCTGGTCTCCGGCTTTCCTCAGCTGCGGAGCCAATGCCCATAGCGGGAATGACAATTGGCGCGCATCAGCCTGCGCATTCCTCTCCGTAGTCGGTCAGTTCCTTGCGATCCGAGTCTGCGGCAGCAGGTACACTCGGCAGAACTCGCGCGCCTTGTCCCGGCTGTCGAAGTAGTGCCGGGTGCGCTTGCCGGTCGCGGCGGTCGTGCGGATCACGTACTTGTTCTTGCTCATGTCGCTCTCCTATCGAATCGGACGCTTGGGTTGCTCGGGGTAGCCTGGAATGCGAGTCGGCGGCTCTACTCGCGGCTCGCGCTTCCGGTTGCGGCGGTAGATGTGGAACTCGTCGTAGGTCATAAGCGCCGCGAACACAGTCAGGACGCCGGAAGTGACAGCGAAGGCGTTCAACTGCACGTAGAACAGCAGCGCGGATGTGGCAGCAAGGAACAGCGTTACCAGCAGCCACATTGCGAGCGGAGCGACGTTCTTCATTCCTCACTCTCCTGTGCGCAGATGCCCTCGGCTGCCTCCAACTCGGCAAGCGGATCGGGCGGGGTGATCGGCGGGAACACGACGGCCGCTATGTCGGCGTCGGTCGGGATACGGGGCGTCACGGCTGCACCTGCACTGCGCACCACAGCGCGGTCAGGTACATGGCGGTCATTGCCGAGTAGCCGAGGACGGACCAGGCGAGGCGCTTCATGCGGCACCTCGCACGCGGGAGAGGGCTTGGTTGGCAAGTGCCACAACATGCTGAAGATCGCGCTTGCGGTCTGCGTCGGTGTCGCCCGGGTGTGCGGTGGCGCGATCACGGATGCGGTGCAGGTCCATCAGCAGCTCGGCGACGGCTGCGGCTGCAAGCTCCGCGTCTTCGAGATCAAGTGCGTGATCTACGCCGCCAGAGACCTCGTGGAGCCTCTTGATAATATGATGCTGCCATCGCAGCACAGCCAAAACATCAATGCTCTCGCTCATGCCATCGCTCCCAGCAGCAGCGCGAACCCAGCGCCAGCTAGGAAAGCCAGCACAGCGATGACGATCATGTCGCGCGCGGTCTGCTTCGCCGCGGCGGTTACGGCCTGCTCGATGCTCATACCGGCTCTCCCGTGGCCTTGACGATGGCGGAACGGGCGTACTCAACGGCCGCGTCCAATCCACAGCCGCACGTCTGAACCTCAACGTTGTTGTAGGCATCGTGGTCGCCGCAGCTATCGTGATGCTCAACGTGCGGCAGCAGGGCGATCAGCGCCTCCAGCAGCTCCGGAACTGCGGCGATAAGGCGGGCGTTGGCTTCGCAGGTGTTGTGCTTCCCTGCGTGTACAGTGGCGACGTATGGACGTTGCTGGCTGGTGATGATGAAGCCAGAGGGATCAAGGTCATCCACGTCGGCGTGCCACGGCCCCGGCGTGTGCTTGTGTGTGCTCACTCGGTACCTCCGAAGCGGGCGACAACGTCGTCCCAGCGCTTGCGTGCATCGTCCAACGACCAGCGCGTGCTATCGGGCAGGCTCTCGTCCTGCGCGAGGTTGTAGGCGATATTCGCCAGCAGAGTTCCAGCCTGTTTTGCCTGACAAATGACCTCCGCCGCCTTAGCCCGCTCGCCGGGAAGGTAGTTGTCCGGCTCCCGGATCAGGTCCAGCACGTCGAATTTCAGCGCGCTCATGCCGCAAGCTCCCGTGCAGCTTCCAGCGCAGCAGTGCGGGCGACCTTGGCGAGGCGGTACAGGTCCGCCAGCAGCTGCGAGCCCAGCAGGTCGTCCGGGTGCTTCCCGTCAAGCTGGATCAGCGCGTCGGTCGCGTCCGTGAACCACTCGCCGTCCAGCTCGAACGGCAGCACGTCGGCTGCGATCTCGCGGCGCTGGTCACGGTCCGACAGCATGTCCAGGGCGCGGGCTTCGATAGCCTCAGCGCGCTCCCACGCCGCGAAGTCCGGCGCCTGGTCGTCGTAGGCCCGCTGCGCGGACCGGCTCATCGTGTGGAGTTGAAGTGCCATCCCGATCTCCCATGCCCCGGGGTGGGGCGTGGGAGTAAGTAAATCATCATTGACTACTGCAGTCAACTAAGATTTACCGCGCTTACTCAGCGGACCATGAACGCGTTCATGAACTCCAGCCAGACACTAAAAACCCCGCTGTAGCGGGGCTCCGGTGGCGCATGAGGAAGCTGGCTGTCAAGGTTGACCGCCGTCTTAAAACTTGATATCGCGCGCGTAATAGGTTAGAGTTTCCTCGGAATCTGAGGTCGGGCCCATTGCCTGATAGTAGGATTTCCCCCGCCCGCCGAAAGGCGGGCTTTCTATTTAGGCCACACTACAAGGCCAACAGGGCCGCCGTTGATAGCGTTGACTTCTTTAAGCCTGCAGTCGCCAAGCTCTTCGTAAATGTCTGCCCCAAAGTTAGCGCCAGGGTAGACGCGCCGGAAGGCTGCATAAGCATTCAAGTCAGCGAACTGCGTGAAGTACGATTCATGCGACCGGCGGTCAGAGCTATCCTCAACCAGATTTGTAGCTTTTCTGTCCAACGGCGCACCTCCAAAAGCAGCCGGCACGGTGTTAAACCTACGCATGGCGCGGATCTTGCGGCGGATAAATTCACCGTGGCCTTCATCTGGAAGCACATGAACATTGTCTTTCTTGCCGGTGCCAAACCTCTCTAGGCGTTGGATGGCATATCCCCAGGCGTAGTCGCGGACGTCAGTGTTCTTCTTCATGATCTTGTTCTTATCGATCAGGATGGTGAACGAGGTGAACAGACCACACTTCCGTTGAAACCTCATCGCTGATCTATAAGCAGCCATACGTGCCTGATAGCTCAGCTGGGCATCTCTGATTCCACCCTTGTTGTGGATCAGCCAATGGGCCTTGAGCTCTGATCGCGCCGAGATGCGAAAGTTGTTCTTTAGGTACCGCCTGAATGCAATTGTCTGATCGAGCGCGGCAAGCCAATTCGAGTCGTGAACCAAAAGGCAAGATAGAGCAAACGTTCCGCTCGGAGACTTGTCTCCCATGCCTGTATCGCCGGTCTCATCAAAGTAAGCAAAGTACATTGCCGTCCCTCACCCCAGCTCCATTCCTGTAGCAGACACTAGTCCTAGTTCACTTCACCCAGCCGCCCGTCCACCGCACGCGGCCAACGACGCGCATACCGTCGGTAAGCGGACGTGGCTCCTTCCAGTTGTGGTCGCCATCCGGGTTGTCCGCCACAAACATGGTTTCCCCTTTGCTCACGATGGCCCGCTTTACCATGTACTCGTCATTGCCTGCACCTGGCACAAGTAGCACATAGATGCCCTTGTTCTTGGGGATCGTGTCGGTCGTATCGAAAAGGATGGCATCACCAGCCCGGATGTAGGGCTCCATGCTGTCCCCAGCGCCGTACATGACGGCAAGATGCTTGGGGTTTAGCCGCTTCCTGGATAGTGAGTCGCGCCGGAACTTGAGCTTATGGGTCTGCGCCCATTCTTGGGCCTCAGGGCCTGATCCAAGGCCTGCCGCCTGGGAGTAGCCCGTGACATCAGCCCAGTCCGCCTCATCCGTTATATCGGGCAGCGGCGCAAGGCTCTTTGGTTTTCTCCCAGTACTTAGCCACTCAAGGCTAACCTTGAAGTGAGCAGCCCATAGAGATAGCCACGCCGGACTGGGCTCCTTGATCAGGCCCTTCTCGATCCGAGACACATGCTGCTTGCTGGTGCCGGCGATCCTGGCGAACTCTGGCTGTGTCATCGCCCCACGCAGCTCTCTTAGGCGGTCACCAATCGTTTCGTTCATGTCGCAAATAATTGACCAACTGCGGTAAATCATGGTTGACTGGAGGGGTGAACAATGATTTACTCACCCCATGGACATGACAAAGCAAGCGGTGAAGGCGGCGCTCGGACTCCACAAGGACACTGAGTTGGCCCGGTTCTTTGGCACCACCAAGCAGGCTGTGGGGCAGTGGGCCGAGGATGAGCCGCTCCCAGAAGGCAGGCAGTGGCAGGCGAGGGCGTTGCGCCCCGACGTGTTCGGCCCGGCGCCAGAGGACAGCCAGCAGGGAGGGAAGGCCGATGCTGCCTGATCGCCTCAACCCGCGGCTGTGGCTCCGAGACTGGATGCTCAAGCCATCAATGGCCGACAAGGCAAGAGTCGAGGAGTTCCGGCGCCAAATGGCGCTGGCATGGCCTGGTCTTGGGGTCAGTTCTTCACCGCTTGCCCAGACTGAGCAGCCGAAACAAGCAGAGTTGAGTGTTCCAGGAACGCCCTCGCAGTCTCCTGCCAGCCGTTCTGTAGCGGCTCGGGATACGTACTTGGAATTTTGGACGGATGCAGCTCTGAGAACAGGGCTTGATGCAGCGCAGCCGGATCGGGGTGCGAAGTCATGAGCGCGTGCAGTGCTCGCTCCATCGCCATTCCGGCTCCCGACAGGGCGAGCATCGCCCCTAGCAGCTCTTCGATCTTCTCTTCTTCCATGTCCGTCTCCGGTAGTGGTTGGGGCCTCAACTCGCTCCAATCCTACCGGCAGACGGACGCCCTTTCCCGTGGCCGACATTACGGCCCCCGCAGAAGCCGCACGACATGGCGCACGCCATTCCAGCGGACGGCATAGACCGAACTTTCGTGCCTAACGATTTGGACCACGTTGGTCGCAGTTGTTTCAACAAACATCACTGACTCCATGGATTGACCTATGTACGCCGACCCCACCCACATCCGAGACAACGCGATCAAAGCCCGGTTCAACGACCAGGAATACGACCTGCTTGTCGCGCTCGCCCAGTTCAACGGGATGCAGCCGGCAGTGTTCGTCCGTGAGCTGGCGTTGTCTGCCATCACCACGACTGACGAAAAGGGTATTCGCGGAACCTGTGCTGCCTGAAGGGCCAAACCAGTCCCTTTGGAGGGCCTATGGAACTGAACTTCTCGGACCCTGAGTACGAGCAGCTACGAAAGCAGGCAGAAGCACTCGGCGTCTCGGTTCAAGAGGTCGTGGAGCAACGAGTGAGGCAGGAGTTGGAACGGCGCTACCGGTTGCCGAGAAAGCCGGGTCGAGTCGTCCCTTTTCAGGGACTCAAAAGTTCCAAGACGGAAAGCGAGCCATGAAGCCCATCCGCAACTACGACGCAAGCAAGAAGGCGAACAAGCGCAAGAAGCCGCATCCGTGGGGTGTGTGGGCTCCGGGCTGGCTGCGCGATAACGGCAGGAAGGAGAGGGGAAATGGCTGACCTGATGCAGCAGGCCCGCGAACTGCTGGCGCGAGCTTACGATGAAATCGGCGAGCCCATTTGTGCGGACATGACTCGCAGTGGACGGCATGAGCATCGTGCAGCGATGCGTGCCATCGCCGCCGCCCTGCGCACCGCGCCGGAGTGGCAGCCAATCGAGACAGCGCCGAAGGATAGCCGTTGGCTGATGCTAGGCATTTCCGGCCGAAACGAGATCATGCTTGGCTACTGGTCGCGCCTACACGGAGCATGGTGGGGCCAGACCTGTGCGCATGGAGAATTCCAGCTTTGGCAGCGCGCCACGCATTGGATGCCGATGCCTGCCGCTCCGCTCGCCGTGCGCCCGCAGGAGCAGGTCAATGGCTGACGAATTCGACCGCGCATCCGATCTTGAACAGGCCCAGCGCGACGCTGCGCTTGCCCGCGCCCTTGCTACTGTCCCTGTCTCTGCGCGCCCCGTGCTGTGCGAACACTGCGAGGAATACCCGCGTGTTGCTGGCTCGGTGAACTTCGCGCGGTGCGACCTGGAGCTTGGAAGATGAGCAGGTCCCGTAACCTCAAGCCGGGCTTCTTCAAGAACGAGGATCTCGCGGAGCTTCCGTTTGAGTACCGCATCCTGTTCCAGGGACTGTGGTGCGAAGCCGACCGCGAAGGCCGGCTTGAGGATAGGCCTAAGCGGCTGAAGGCGGCGATCTTCCCGTATGACACGGTTGATGTTGATGCTGGGCTGGCTGCTCTACAGGCGCACGGCTTCCTTGTCAGGTACGAGGTTGATGGGTTGCGCTATGTCCAGGTCCTGAACTTTGTCAGGCACCAGAACCCTCACAAGAAGGAAGCGGCCTCTGTCATCCCGGCCTTTCCCGGCTTGAGCGTGGACAGCACTGTGCCAGAACCGGAAGTGGAAGAGCATGCACCGGAATTTCCCGGGCAAGCACCGGAATTTCCGGAACGAGCCGGGCTGATTCCTGATTCCCCATTACTGATTCCTGATTCCTTGAAGCAAGAGCATGTGCAGCCTGCGGCCGCACAGTCGAGGTTCGGGGAGTTCTGGAGCGCCTACCCGAACAAGAAGGGGCGGCAAGAGGCCGAGAAGGCCTGGAAGCGCAGGAAGCTGGATTCACGGTGCGATGAGCTGATAGCCCATGTCCGCCTGATGGATTCGACCGATAGCGGATGGAAACGGGGGTTCATCCCCATGGGTTCCACGTACCTCAACCAGGGGCGATGGGAGGACGTTCCTCAGCGCGAAGCTCGGGCCGGGCCTGTACTGACGGGCGTCAGTCCCACGGCATCGCCCCCAAGCAAGACCCTATCCGCCATCCAAACATTGCAGGGCATGAAGCATGGAAATCGAGTGGATCCACAGCGAGATTCTGGACGGTTTGAGCCAGTTGCTCTGCTTGAGCCTGGATCGCACCCCGGCGGCGGACATGATCGCTGGAACGGCGATGGGGTGGTATCGGGCAGTCACTGACGAGCGGGTGTGGGACCAGAAGCTGGACACACCGCGATTCCGCAAGGCTTTCGTGACCCTGATGAAGAACCGCCGGCAGTGGCCGTCGCCTGCTGACTTCATGGAGGCGATGCCGCCCCGGGAGCAACTGGCGCTGACCAAGCAGCCGATCACTGCGGCCCCTGAATCGCCGGAAATGAAGCGCCGCTTCGATGAGATCGGCCGCCTGCTGAGGATGCACTGATGGACCGCATCGCACTGTCTGACGTTGACGTGTTCCGGCTGGAGCGTGAGGGATGCAACGCAAACGAGATTGCGGCGGCAATGCAGGTGTCCGTTGTGTTCGCGGCGGCGCTGATGCACCGGGTCCGCGTGCTGCACAGTCGTGCGATGGAGGCGAGGCGTCCGGGCGTGCTGCACATGCCGGAGCGCAAGGCGGGTTGAAGGTTGAACGCATCCAGCCCCGGCAGTTCGGTCGCTGGGCGCGCGAAGCAGGCCGGGGCATCAACAGTTGCCCCAGCTACGGGATAACAGACGACGCAGCCGAGCAGCGAAACGAATGGCGGGCTGGCTGGAACGAACGGGATAGGGAGATGAAGCGATGAGTACGACTGCTTGGTTCTACGTGGTGATGTTGCTCGTGTTTCGCGTGACGGATCACATCGCAGGGTCTATCGCGGGATCACCGCGTCGCCCGGTACTTGCTTGGGTTGTCGCGGCAGTGTGGCCCGTGACAGTTCCGTTCACCCTGATTGCAGCAGCGGCAGTTTTCAAGCGAATGAGGGAAGAGACGGGAGTCCAGGTATGAGCGAGAACGAGATCAAGCCGGTTCGACGCTATGAGGTCGATCAGTTCGGCATGAGTGAGGACTCAAACGGCTATTACGTCACGTACTCAGACCATAAGTCCGCCATCGACCGCCTGACGGCAGAGCGGGATGACGCACTGGCTGCAGCAGACTCCAAAGCTGGCTGGGAGTGGAAGAAGCGAGCAGAGAAGGCCGAGGCAGAGCGGGATGCGGCTGTGGCGGATGCCGCCCGATGGCAGGAGCTATGCCGCCAGATTGATGCCGGCACGTTTCCCAGCATCGTTATAGACGACGCGATGGCGATGGGGGCAGGTGCATTGGAACTACAGGTGGACGCTGCCCGCGCACAGGAGCGCAAGGAATGAGCGCCTTGGACAAGCAGATCGGCGGGGGGCACTACCGCGAAGGTGATATCCAGCCAGTGCAGTACATCGAAGCCAACGGGCTCGGGTTCCTTGAGGGCTGTGTCATCAAGCGTCTGACCCGTCATGCGCGCGAGGGCGGGAAGGGGGTCCAGGACATCGACAAGGCCATCCACGAACTTCAGTTGCTGCGGCATCTTCGCTACGGGGAACATGTAAATGGCTGAGAACGTCATCACTCTCCCGCCGAAGGATCGGGACGCTGCAATCAGGCGCGTGTCCGAGGTGATGCGCTTCTTCCAGCAAGGCAAGCCGGTCAATGTGAAGCTGACGATCGCCCGCCCGGAGCGCACGCCGCCGCAACTGCGCTACCTGTGGGGCGTGGTGATCCCGATGCTTGCCGAGCATGGCGGCTACGAGCGCGAGGATGTGCACGAGTACCTGTGTGGCTCTCACTGGGGCTGGCGAGAGAAGCGGCTCCCGGGGCAGCGTAGTGAGCAGGTGCCGATCCGCACCACCACCACCGACGCCGATGGCAACCGAGACGTGATCGATGGCGACGATTTCTGGCGCTATGTGGAGTTCTGCCAGCGCGTCGGTGCAAGGGCTGGGGTAGTGATCCCAGATCCCGATCCGCAGTACCAGATGCGGAGGGCTGGCTGATGTGGAGCAAGAACAAGAAGACCATGACCCGGGCCGAGCGCGAGCATGTCGGGCGAGTGAAAGAGTCCGGTTGCGCAGTGTGTGGGTTCTGTGGCGTGGTCCATGCGCACGAGATCGAGCAAGGGCTGTGGTGGACGAGCGTAGGGCTATGCCCCGACTGCCACACCGGCCCGATGGGCATCCACGGCGACAAGCGACTGTGGCGTATCCACAAGATCAGCGAAATACAGGCGCTCAACGAGACCCTGAAGAGGGTATACGGATGATCCGCCTGCATCTGCCGTGGCCGCCATCGGTGAATCGCTACTGGCGCAGCGTCAACGGCCGCGTGCTCATTGCCGCTGCCGGCAGGAAGTACCGAACGGACGTTGAGCTGGTGATGCGCCTGGGCGGCCGGGTAGGCATTGGCACCATGCCGGTCAACGTGACCATCGACGCCTACTACCCGGACCTCCGGCGCAGGGATATCGACAACCTGCTGAAGGCTCCGCTGGACGCCCTGACCGCCGCTGGGATGTGGGACGACGATTCCCAAGTGCAGGCATTGAGCATCCGGAAGGCCGGAATGGACCGGCATAGCCCACGACTGGAAATTACCTTGGAGCCTGCATAGGCCACATCGACTGGAGGCAACTATGCACCGCGGCCACCAATCCCTAAGTGATCCGACGCCGCGTCGACAGATTGAGCGCAGGATCAAGCCGGCCTTCAGCCTAGACGACTGTGCCACGGTGCAGGAATTGGCCCAGCGGCTCCAGAAGCGCATCCGCCAGACGCTGTACGCCCGAGGGGCGGGCACGGTGGTGGCGATCAACAGCCAGGCCGAGGTCTACCTGCTCATGGCGGGTGAGGCCAGGACAGAGCGCTTCTGCGTTGAACATTACGACTGGGTACTAGGCACGTATGCGGAGATGCCGATGTGCGGTGCAAGCGCCTCCGTGCCAAGCGTCGGGATACTGGAGGAAGACATCCGGTTCCACCTTCCCTATTGGGGATGGCCTACGCAACTACAGCTCCCGTTCCCTCCGTTGCATGAGATGGCCGCTGCCGCGTAATGGCGGCATGAGCGACCGCCAGACGCCCAACACCATCGATCCGTATCTCGAAGCGCCGGCCGGGGCGCTCTCTGCAGTACCGGCCCGACCAGCGGGCAGGTGTCGACAACAGCCCGCAGCCGACACGGAAGAGGCCGCGTGCGGCCGGCCGGGGGTCATGACCCTCGGTGACGCCATGACTTCCGGGAATCGGCGATTCGCTGCATCGGGAGGTTGAGCCCATGACGGGACTCACCCCCAAGCAGGAGGCGTTTTGCCAGCGGTACCTGGAGAGCGGCAACGCCAGCGAGGCCTACCGGCGGTGCTACAGCGCCGAGAAGGCCAAGCCCGAGACCATCAACCGCTCGGCAAAGGAGCTGCTGGATAACCCCAAGATCGCCGCAAGGCTTGATGAGCTCCGTGGGGTGGCACTGGCCGCACATGGGGTGACCATCGCCAGCCTGGTCGCCGAGCTGGAAGAAGCGCGCCAGGTGGCCAAGAAGCGGGAGCAGGGCGCCGCAATGGTCCAAGCCACCATGGGCAAGGCAAAGCTGGCCGGCCTGGACGAGGGCGAGAAGGACGACGAAGACCTGCCGGTACCGGTAGCGGTGACGGTCAACGTGGTCAGTGGGCGAAAGCGTGCCGACCCTTAACCAACCGCAGGCAGAGTTCCTCCAGCTGCCGCACAAGTTCCGGGCGTTCGTAGGGGGCTTCGGCTCGGGTAAGACCTGGGTTGGGTGCGGCTCACTGTGCCGCCATGCCTGGGAATTCCCTCGGATCCCCACGGGCTACTTCGCGCCCAGCTACCCGCAGATCCGCGACATCTTCTACCCGACGATCGAAGAGGTGGCCTTCGACTGGGGGCTGCGAGCGCAGATCAACCAGTCGAACAAGGAAGTGCACCTGTACGCCGGCCGGCAGTACCGCGGCACAGCCATCTGCCGGTCCATGGACAACCCGGCCAGCATCGTGGGCTTCAAGATCGGCCGCGGTCTGGTGGACGAGATCGACACGCTGAAGAAGCGGAAGGCGCATGACGCCTGGCGCAAGATCATCGCCCGACTGCGCGTGAAGGCTGTCGGCCTGCAGAACGGCATCGACGTCACCACGACCCCGGAAGGTTTCAATTTCGTCTACGAGCAATTCGAGCAGATCCCGGGGCAGGAGCCAAAGAAGGCCGGGCTGTACGGCAAGGTGCACGCCAGCACCTACGACAACGAGGCGAACCTCCCGGACGACTACATCGAGTCCCTGTTCGAGACGTACCCGGCGCAGCTGGTGAAGGCCTACATCAACGGCCTGTTCGTGAACCTGACCAGCGGCTCGGTGTACGCGGCCTACGACCGCAAGCTCAACGGCACGCTGGCCACCATTCGCGACGACGACCGGCTCCACGTGGGCATGGACTTCAACGTGATGAACATGACGGCCATCGTCTGCGTGATCCGGGCCGGCCAACCGCTGGCCCTGGAAGAGTTCACCGGCGTCAGGGATACCCCGGCCATGATCGTGGCGCTGCGTGAGCGGTTCGGCGATCGGCACATTGCGGTCTATCCCGACGCCAGTGGGGAGAGCTCGCACACCAACAACGCCAGCGTGTCCGACCTGGGTCTGCTGCGGGCGGCGGGGTTCGTTGTCCGGGTGCCTCCGGCCAACCCCCGCATCCGCGCCCGCGTGGTCAGCGTGAACGCCATGCTCTGCAATGCCAGGGGCGTGCGCCGCCTGCGGGTGAACCCGGTGGGCTGCCCCAAGTTGACCGAGGCGTTGGAGAAGCAGGCCTACGACGCCAACGGCATGCCGGACAAGACCACGGGCTTCGATCACCCACCGGACGCGCTGGGTTACTTCATCCACAGCCGCTTCCCGGCCATCGCCAGCGCAAGGACGCCGACCTCCGTTGAACGGGGTCGGGTCATCACGCCTTATAGCCGCCAATGGCTGGAACACAGCGACGACGCGGCCGACGCAATGGAACGGAAGAGGAAGATGCTATGACCGGTCCAGGCGACCAGCTGGCCCAGGCGATCGAAGCAGACGAGATGGAGCAGGCGGAAGCCGAGCGCCGCGCTGCTGCCCAGATGGAGGAAGAGGGCGCGGTCAAGGCCTGGCTGAAGCGGATTGAGGAAGCTCGCGAGTTCGACAAGGGGGCCCGGGAGGGCTACGCCAAGGATCGCACCTACTGCCAGGAGCAGGCGAACACCGACGTGTACGACGTGCGTGTGCCCATCGCCGGCACCTATGTCGGCATCCTGACCACGTTCCTGTACGCCCGCGACCCTGAGGTCAGCGTGGAGCTGGCCGAGGCCGTCTCTCCGCGTATCAAGCAGGAGGCCAAGGCCTTCGCAACCACGCTGGAGATCGTCGTCGGCAGGCTCTGGAAGAAGGGCAAGCTGAAGGCCGCGGCTGACCCGCTGGTTCGCTCCGGCCTGAGCGTGGGCATCGGCTGGCTCAAAGCCGCGTGGCACCGGGAGACGGGCAGCAACCCGGCCCTGCAGCAGGAGATTGCCGGGCTGCGCTCCAGCCTGGCGGCGATCGGCCAGCTCCAGAGCGCCCTGGCCGAAGGCATGGTGGGTGACGACTCCGCGCAGCGCGCAGAGCTGGAGCAGCGCCTGCAGCAGGCCGAGGACGAGGCCGAGCGCATCATCTTCAATGCCCTGTGCATCGACTTCGTGCGGGCAGAGGACATCCAGGTGGCGCCCGAGTGCGCGTGCCTGCAGCAGTACGTGGACAGTCCGTGGATCGCGCAGCGCCTGTTCATGCCGATGGACAAGGCCAAGGCGACGTATCCCGATGCCGCCGACGTGCTGGGATCGGCAACGGCCTACTTCCGCATTCCGGGCAAGGCCGCAGACGGTGCGGGCTTCGGCGGTGCGGCCCGGGGCGATCAGGCGGACGCCTTCTCCAAGGGTCCTGCCGGTGCCACTGACACCAGCAAGGCCTGCGTCTGCGTGTGGGAGGTGTGGAACAAGGAGACGGGGCACGTCATCACGTTGGCCGAAGGGTGCCCGCGCTACCTGCGCCAGCCATTCAAGCCCGAGCAGCGGACCACGCGCTTCTATCCGTTCTTCAGCTGGGCCGTGATCTGGAACGACGGCGCGCGCCACCCGCAGTCCCTGGTCGATCGCTCCCGATCGCTGCTGGACGAGTACAACCGCACCCGTACCAACTACAAGACACACCGGCGCCGTGCCATCCCTAAGACCGGGTTTGATCGCGGCACTCTTGAACCGGCCGATGCAGAGAAGCTGGAGAACGCAACGTCGATCGAAATGGTTGGGTTGAACTTGCAGGGGCAGCCCCACGATCAAGTGCTGTTTCCGATCAGCTACAACCCGATCGACCCGGCGCTATACGACACCCAGCAGATCCGCGCGGAGCTGGAGATGATTTGGGGCGTGCAGGAGGCTCTTTCGTCCAGCATCCAGGTGGCCAAGACCGCCACCGAGGCGGACATCCAGCAGCAGGGCACGGAGTCTCGCATCGGCTACGCCCGCGACAGCCTGGACGAGATGCTCTCCGAGTTGGCCGTGTACACCGCCGAGCTGGCGGTTTCGCCCAACGGGCTGACGCAGGACGAGGCGGCGAACTGGGCCGGCGCCGATGCGCTGTGGTTCAACGTCCCCGAGCCGGAGATGCTGGACATGGTGGTGCAGGTGGACATCCGGGCGGGGTCGTCCGGGAAGCCTGCCACCGCCCTGCGCCAGCAACAGTGGTCGATCCTGCTGCCGCAGCTCCAGCAGTCCGCCATCCAGATCGGTCAGATGCGCGGCTCGTCGCAACTGGACATCGCCAACTGCCTCGAGCAGCTGGCCGTGGAGACGGTGAAGCGCGCCGGCGATACCAGCATCGACCCGTACAGCTTCATTCCGCAGGCGCCGGCACCGGTTGACCCTGCGCTCGATCCGATGGGGGGTGCCGCCATTGACCCGGCGATGGCTGCCGGTGCCGCCGGCAGTGAGCGGCCCATCGATCCAATGCTCGACCCGGCTGCGATGACGCCGCCGGCAATCACCCCTGTTTGACCCCACACGCCGCCAGCGAGGACACACACGTGCGTATTGACCAGAACGAACCCGACACCACCGCCATCGAGGATGACGGCGCTGCAGCCGCTGCCGCCCAGGCGGCGGCGACCGTCGCCAGCAACGACGGCGACCCCAACACCGAGGCGCTGGACGCCTTCAGCCAAGGCGTGGAGAAGGCCCGCGAGCAGGAAGTGCTGGAGGATGGTGGCGCGCCGGCTGCCGCCGCCGATGGGGCTGCTGCAGATGCCGCGGCCGCCGATGATGCAGGTGCTGCCGCTGCAGGCGCTGGTGCACCGGGCGCCGAGGGCGGGGAGGGTGGCGAGCCGGACCCGGCTGCTGCAGCTGCCGCTGCGGAGGCTGCGAACCAGCCCGATGCCATCGACGCCGAGATCAAGGACCTGGGCATTTCGAACGAGCGGACCCAGAAGCGCTTCCGCGAACTGAGCGAGCGCGCTGCCGAAGCCGAGACCCTGCGACCGGACGCCGAGCGCGGCCGGCAGTGGGAGGAAACGATCAAGTCCACCGGTGCCGATCCGCAGCAGATGGGCAACGCGCTGAACTACCTGGCGGCGATCAACTCGCGTGACCCGGCCGCGATGGCGCAGGCCTACGACTTCATGCAGCAGGAGATGGCCTGGTTGGCGAAGGAGCTGGGCCGGCCGGCACCGGGCTACGACCCGCTGGCCGAGTATCCCGAGCTGGCCAAGCAGGTGGCCGACGGCGACATGACCAAGGCGGCAGCGGAAGAGCTTATCCGCACCCGTCGCGCTTCGGCCCTCCAGCAGGACAGCCAGCAGCGCCAGCGGCAGGCCATGGAGCAGTCGCACGCCGCCACCCAGGCGCAGGAGCAGGCGATGCAGGACGTGCAGACGCTGGGCGCCCAACTCCGTGCCGCAGACCCGCAGCACTTCGATGCCAAGTTCAAGGCGATCCAGCCCATGGTGGCTGTCATCCAGGACAGCCTGCCGCCCCAGCAGTGGGCCGCGGCGATCCAGAAGGCCTACCTCGCCGCACCCGCTCCGGTGGCACCTCCCGTGCAGCGCCAGCCGGCAGCGGCGCCCAACAACCCGGCCCGCGCCACCGGCGTTGACCTGAGCAAGGCACCGACGAAGGAGAACGCCTTCGACTTCGGGGTGCAGCTCGCCAAGACCCAGGGGAGGTAAGTCATGGGCATGTATCGCAAGAAGCCAGTGGTTATCGAGGCCATACAGTTCCACGGCAGCAAGGATTCGGCGAATCAGGTACTTGCATGGATGGGCTGGCACGGCGCAGATGCGAGGCGTGCAAGCATGGTCCGGCCGGAGGATGGAATTCTCATCTCCACGCTGGAGGGCGAGATGCTTGCCGCCTCAGGCGACTGGATCATTCGGGGAGTGCAGGGCGAGTTCTACCCCTGCAAGCCGGAGATCTTTGCCGCAACCTACGAGCTGGCTGACGATTTCGGCGATCCGCATCGGCCCGCACTTCTGACCGATGCGGACGCCGCGGCAGACCTTGCAGGCACGCCGCGCCCCGCTGCATAACCCCGTTGACTGGCATGCCGGCTGGCGCATATTGCGTTCCAGCCGGCCAATGCCGGCGCCGCGTGTGACGTAAGCCGGGTTCGCCGCCGGTAGCGCTGAAACGAGAGTCGCGCCCTCGGAACGCGAGAGACCACGCCCATTCGGGCTTCCTCTTTCCCTCCGAGGTGCGATATGCCTTTGACTCCCGCCCAGTTGGCGTCCGGCGCCAACTACCAGATGCAGTCCTACGCGACTGACGACCCGATCGATCAGTTCACCAGCGAGCGTCCGCTGGCCAAGTGGCTGATCGAGAAGAAGACCGAGACGGTCTTCGGCAACGGCATCTTCAACGAGAAGGTGCGCTTCACCAACGACAGCAACTACCAGAACTACTCCGGCGACGACCAGGTCACGTTCAACCGGAAGGACACCGTGCGCCTGGCGCCGTACCAGCACTACGAGGCCCACGACGGCTTCAGCCTCAACGAGACCGAGCTGGCCAACAACGGCATCATCCTGACGGACGACAAGTCGGCGCAGATGACCGATGCCGAGAAGATCCAGATCGTGGACAAGCTGCAGGAAGGCTGGACCACGCTGAAGGACGGCTTCCAGGAGAACTGGGACCGCGAGGTCCATCTGGACGGCTCGGCGAACCCGAAGGCCGTGCCGGGCCTGGACGCGCTGGTCAGCACCACCCCGAACGCCGGCGTCATCGGCGGCATCGACGCGTCGACCACCCCGTGGTGGCGCAACTGGGCGCAGATGGGGATCAGCACGGCCACGGCCGGCAACCTGATCTCCACGCTGGAGACCCTGTGGCGTCAGACGATCACCTACGGCAAGTTGGGCAACCCCGACTTCATCGTGGTGGGCTCGGCGATGTACGACGCCATCCAGGCCGACGCGCTGAAGGTCATGGGGCGCCAGATCAACCTGGGCCAGGCGTCGACCGGCGGCGTGACGCTTGACCCGAGCACCAAGGCGCTGGCCTTCAAGGGCGTGCCGGTGGTGTGGGATCCGACCTTCGATGCCCTGGACGAAGAGCTGGGTGCGATCACCTACCCGTGGAAGAAGCGCGGCTACTTCCTCAACAGCAAGGCCCTGCGCCTGCGCCCGGTGAAGGGCCGCTGGATGATCCGCCGCACCCCGCCGCGCGTGTACGACCGCTACACGTACTACTTCGGCCTGACCGCGGACTACGGCCTGACCTGCCGCAAGCGCAACTCGAACGCGGTTTTCAGCATCGCCTGACCGCCACCAACAGGCCGGCGGGGAAATCCTCGCCGGCTAGGAGAAGAAGCTATGCCGAACATCCTCAAGCTCACTGCCGACGTCACCGCAGTGGACATTCTCGCCCCGGTGCGCCTCAGCAAGACTCCCCTGCTGGGTGGTGCTGGCCGTGAGTGCAAGTACAGCATTCCCACCTTGCCGCTGACCGGCGTGTTCAAGTTGCAGGGCCACCCGAGTACCGGTGCCATGGCACCCGCAGAAGCCGATACTGGCTGGGCCGACATTGCCACCATCAATGCCAGCGCGGATCAGGCCGGAGAGATCGCCGACATGCCGGGCTGGATTCGCATCAATGTGACCACGGCCGATGCCGATGGCCCGGATGTGGCGGTCTATCTGGAGGGGGTGCAGTAATGGGCCAGAAGATCGTCCTGCAGCACGTAACGCTGCTGATCGACCGCGACGCCAGCACCAAGCTGCCGACCACCGTGCCGGAGTACGAGCAGTCCATCCTCGAAGAGATCTACGGCGAGGAACTGGTCACCGAACTGGAGACCAAGGACGTGGAAGTGGCGGACTTCGATCCGGGCGCTGCCTTCGCCGGCCTGGTCAAGAAGTACGGCGGCAATGCCGACTCCGACGCTGCCCGCGCTCGCTACTTCAACCGCCAGCGCGACCTGGAGAAGTTCATCGACAGCCGCCAGCCGTCGACTGCCAAGGTCGCGGCGAAGACCACTTCCACTGCACCGGCCAAGACTGCTGCCGAGAAGAGGGCGGAGAAGAGCGCTGCCAAGGCCGCAGCGAAGGCTGCCGAGGACGCGGCGGTGGCTACCGACTTCACCGAGCTGCTGGCCGGCGATGTGGCCTCCATCACCGAGAAGCTGAAGGACCTGAGCGATGCGGACTTGGTTGCCATCGAGGCGGCGGAAGCCGAAGGGCAGGGCCGCGAAGATCTGCTGGCCGCGATCGATGACGAGAGCGAGTCCCGCAAGCAGTAACCCGACCCGCTGGCGGCGGTGACGGCGGCCGGTCGGGGGTGACTCCGGCCGGCCTTTTTCGTGAAGGAGAGGCGATGGCAGCTATGACCTACAACTGCGAGTGCGACGACGGCCAGCCCACGGTGACCCTGGAGGAAATGCGGCTGCGCATCGCCCGGCGCCTGGGCTTCGCCACTCAGGTGGCCATGGGTGTGCTGCCGCCGGGGATGGCCGATCTGCTGGACGATTTCGTGCGCAGCGCCCACGAGCTTCTGTACCGGCGCTACGCCGTGATGCGGCAGGAGCGGTTCTTCACCTGGGACCTGATCGCCGGCCAGCGGTTCTACGACCTGGACGGGAACAGCGATGCCTGCGACAAGGTGCTGGACCCGGGCAAGGTCCACTGGGTCGGGATCTCCGAAGGTGACGGCAGCTGGCGCCCGCTGGTGTGTGGGATCGATCCGACGCTCTACACGGCGGACGTGCAGGGTCTGCCGACCCACTACGAAATTCGTCAGTGCATCGAGCTGTGGCCGGCACCGGCTGATGCCGCATGGAAGCTGCGCATCAAGGGAGCATTCGGGCCGGCTGAACTCGCCACGGACATCGATGTTCTGACGGTGGACCCTGAGGCCGTGTTTCTGCAGGCCCTGGCCAATGCCAAGGCCCACTACAGCCAGCCCGACGCCGGAAACTACGCGGCCCAGGCAACGGCCTATGTTCGCAGTCGCGTCGCGGAGTCCCATCAGACGCGGCGCTACGTGCCCGGCGCGTGCGTGCCTCCGCCGGCAGTGCGGCCTGCCTCCGCTGGCGACTGGCCGGAGTCCTGACCCATGCGCCAACAGAACCTCTCCGCAGTAAAGGCCGGCATTACCCGCCTGCGCGACAAAGGCGGTGCCTCGCCGGACTCCCTCTACGACCTGTTGAACGGGTACGTCACCGCGGCGCGGACCATCAAGTGTCGGCCCGGTACGCGTATCGACGTGGTGCTCCCCCCCGGGACGAAGGGGCTTGTCTGGTTCCAGGGCAAGTTCGTCGTGTTCTCGCACATGGTGGTCGACTCCGGCGACTCGCGCGTCGAGGTGGAGGTGATCCGTCACCCCGTAGCGCCCGCGACACCCATCAGGGACATCCACTTCGCGTTGCCCTTCCTCGGCTACCTGTACGTGGTGGCCGAGTTTGCCGACGGCCTGATCCGCCACTACTGGCTGGAGAAGGGGGAGGTCTGGCAGCCGAACCACATCTACCTGCCGGGCACGCTTGTTCGCCCCACTGTCGGTAACGGCATGGCCTACCGCGTCGAGTCGGATCGTGCCGGGTACACGCCCTGGGCGCCCAACGTCGGCCGCGCCTTGGGGGATGTCGTCGTGCCCACCGTGGACAACGGCTACCGCTACGTTGCGACTGAGACTGTGGGCGACAGCCCGCGTTCCGGAACGGTAGAGCCGGCATGGCCGACCAACCCCGGCGAGACGGTCATTGAGGACGTGAGCAACCGGAACCCGTACACCGTCGACCAAGAGACCGGGACGCCTCCCGCCACCGTGCCGCCGTCCGTCAAGGATCGCTATGGGAGCGGGTCCAAGTCCACTTCGAACAACAGCAGCGAGGCGCAGTAATGGCGTACCCCGTTTGGCAGCCAGGCACCCTCTACCAGCCCGGCGACATCGTCGTCCCCATCACTGCGCCGTCGCCAACTGCAACGGCGGTGGAGAACGGCGACTTCAGCGCAGGGGCGAGCAACTGGGATTTCACCGGCGCCGCCTTCTACTCGACGCACGTTTCGAAGGGCGGCTGGAGAACTGCAGTCGAACTGCCCGGCAACCAGCCCAGCGGCGGCGCGCTGAACCAGACGAAGCTTGTAGTTCCAGTCGGCAAGAAGATCACCGCCACCTGCCTGATCGATCAAGGCGCATCCATCGCGGGTGCTACCCGCGGTTGGGTGGAGGTGCATTGGTTCAGCGGTACCGATGTCCTGTTGAGGGTGGACAAGGGCAATCAGGTGGATAGTGGTGCTGGTGGTGCGGTGCACCCCTCCACCTGTGAATCGACTTGCCCGGAAGGTGCCGCCTACTGCCGCGCGGGCATCGAACTGTGGTCCGTAGCCGACCACAACCATGCGGTATGGGGCGGCAATCTACAGGTGGATGGCACCTTCGCCGGCCTGCCTTCCGACCTTGCCTACAAGGCGGTGCAACCGGAATCTGGGTTCTCCGACGCCAGCGAGCCGGCCTGGCCGCCGGTGCTCGGCCAGCAGGTGGTGGACAACGAGGTCACCTGGGAGGCGATCGCCTCCACCCGCGTGGTGTGGGCCGCCGAGCCCCTGTATGTCAGCGGCGACACGGAGCCGGAGTGGCCGGAGGAAGAAGGCGGGATGGTGAAGGACGGCACCGTCACTCTGCGGGCCGTCTCGCGCCGTGTGGAGGATCCGAACTGCCCGAACACCAAGATCGTGGCAATCGCCGCGTCCAAGGTGTTCTGCGGGGACGACGACATCGTGCGCTACTCGGCCACCGTCAACCCGCTGGATTGGTCGACGGACAACGACGCCGGTTACCTGCCCACGGGACTGCAGAACTACGGGGCGAACCCGGTCACGGCCATGGGGCTCTACCGCGGCAACCTCATCGTGTTCAACGCCGAAGCCTTCCAGCTCTGGCAGGTGGACGAGGAACCGGCCAGCATGGCGCTGCTGGATGCGCTGCCGATGGGCAGCACGCACCACCACGCCATCGCGCCGGTCTCCAACGACCTGCTCTTCCTGGCCTCCCAGGGCGTGCGTACGCTCGGCATCGCCGCCAGCAGCACCAACTTCCAGGCCGGCGACGTGGGCATGCCGGTGGATCCCCTCGTGCAGGGGCGCATGGAAAACAGCGTTGAGCCGGCTGCGCTCTACTATCCGGCCATGGGACAGTACTGGCTGATGTTCCCCCACGCGGGGGCGCCCCCTGCCGTGCCCCCACAGATCAGTGGCCAGGCCCCGGACGGGGAGTACGACTTCCCCTATGACGGGTACGCCTACACCCTCACCGCCGGCACCGCGCCCATTGTTCGCGTGAGTGTTGTCGACGGCAGCCTGCCGCCCGGGCTCACGCTGGACCGCGGCACCGGCACGCTTGAGGCCGGTGGCGTGCCGACTGCGCCCGGGTCCTACCAGTTTGTGCTCCGCGTGGAGGACGCAAACGGTCTATACGCCGACTTGGCCGACGAGATCCATATCGGGGCCGGAGCCATCGCCTGCGGCGTATCTTCCGCCTACTCGGGAGGCCAAAGCTTCCCCACCGAGTTCGAGGTGGTGCTCGGCACCGGCACCGGCACCGTGACGCTCGACTACCTGACTGGCCAGAACCCTGACCGGTTCGTAGTAACTTTCGATGGTGTTGACGTGATCGACACTGGCTATGTTGGGGATCCGGATTACATTGAGGGTGGGCAGACCTACCAGCAGAAGCTGGACGCGTACATGCTGGCCCATGGCCTTCCGCAGGAGGACATCAACATGTTCAATCCTGCCTATGTTGAGGGCGACACGAATCTGGACACCAATCCAGGAACCATGCACGCGAGTTTCGTGAAGTCGTCCCCTACGTCAATGGCGACGGTAAAGATCTATGGCCCGCTTCCGGGGACGGGGTGGAGTGCGCGCTTGGGTTGTCCTAACGCAGATGAGGGGAATCCATGACCACCCACGCCTTCATCTACTCCATGACCCGCATCGGCCAGGTCGGCGCCTGGTCGCGCTACGAGTTCCCGTTCGACGTGGACGACTGGACCATTGCCGGCGACGCGCTTTACCTGCGCTCCGGCGACCACATCCACCGCGTGGACCCGGAGGCGCTGGGGGACGAGGTCGCACCGGGCGAGGTGCAGCCGTTCCCGGGCCTGGTCCAGTGGCCGTGGCTGGACTTCGGGCAGCCGGGCGTCACGAAGATGCTCTATGGCTTCGACGTGGTGGGCGAGGGCGCGGTGTCGGTGTCCTTAGGCATCGACCAGCGCAGCGCCGGGCTGTTCACTCCGCCGTACACGGTGCCGGCGGACACGGTGCCGGGCAACGTGATCCCCATGCCGCTGGCCGCGCCCTCGCTCTCGGTGCGGCTGACCTACGACGGCACGCAGGCCTGGCAGTGGAACGCGCTCGGCCTGTATCTCCAAGACCTGCGCGGCATGTCCTGACTCCGTTGAACCCCCTCCGGCGGGCAGCAGCATACGTCCATGCTGCCCGCTCGCCTTCCCTCGAACATCGTTCCCTGTCGTCCCGCGCATCTGGTCTTCCTCTCGGAGCGGATGCGCGAGGACGAGAAGGCGCAGTTCCTGGCCGTCACGGGCCTGGCTGAGTTCTCGCCGGACGTGGCCGCGGCGTTCTTCATCGACACGGCCCAGAAGTCGCAGGGCTTCGCCTTCACGATCCTGCAGGCCGACAACCTTCCCGCAGCAGCGGGCGGGTTCCAGCCCGTCGGCACTGGTGTGTGGCAGGCCTGGATGGTCGGCACCGAAGAGGGCTGGGCGCAGCAGTGGCGCGCGATGACCAAGCTCACTCGCTGGGCGACGGATCGCATCTTCGAATGCGGCGCGCACCGCCTCCAGACCAGTGCACTGACCACCCGGGAGAAGGCCATCGAGTGGTTCGAGCGGTCGCTGGGATTCCGGCCGGAGGGCGTCTGGCGCCACTTCGGCGTGCAGGGCGAGGACATCGCCCATTTCTCGAAGCTGAGGGGTGAGTGATGGGCGCCGGTGGCGGTTCCAACAAAGCAGCGCAGCAGGCGGCCCAGCAGGAAGGGCTGCGGCAGGCGAACATCAACCGATCGATGCAGCAGATCAACCAGATCTACGGCAGCCCGCAGCGGGAGGCCGACATCAACGACTTCCTGTCGGCCAGCCGCAGCTTCTACCGGCAGAACCTGGACCGGCAGCACGACGCGGCGGACCGCAGCCTGCGCTTCGCCATGGCGCGAAACGGGCTGACCGGCGGCTCGGCGTCCGTCGACGCGAACCGGCAGCTGGGCCAGGACTACCAGCAGGGCATCCTGACCGCCGATCGCCTGGCGCAGAGCGCGGCCAACGAGCTGCGCAACGCCGACGAGACCAGCCGGATGAACATGATCCAGCTGGCGCAGACGGGTGCCGACATGACCACCGGCGCGAACAACGCCGCGCTGTCACTGCGCAACAACCTGGCCGGCGCGCGATCGCAGCTCAACGCCGACGCGCTGGGCGAGCTGTTCTCGGGCGTCGGGACCATCGCCAAGGCCAGCCGGGACCAGGCCGAGACGCGCCGGGCGAACCGGGATTTCTACAACCTGTACTACTCGCCGGGCTTCGGCTACGGCGCTGGGGGCCGCTGATGGGCACTGAGGCAATTTGGGTTCCGCTGGCGCTCACGGCACTGAGCGCGGGCGCGAACTACTACAACACCCGGCAGACGCAGAAGAAGCAGGACAACATCCTGGCCGGCCAGATCCGGCAGCAGGGCGTCCGCCAGCAGGAAGCCGATCAGGCGATCGCCGAGGCCATGCGCGAGCGCGCGGCGCAAGGCGCGGAGAGCGAGCGCTCCGCCATCGGCAGCCAGTATCTCGACCAGGTGCGTGCCGCCCAGGCCAACGCACAGCGCGGGCTGGGCCAGGTGGGGCAGGTGAGCCGTGCATACCAGGTCGACGCCAACAACGCGGCCTTGGGCATCGGCGACTACGGCGCGCGGACTGCCGACCTGATGGCCCGCATCGATGCTCCGGCACAGCAGCGGCAACGCGAGGGTGTCGCGGACGCGCGCGTGGCCATGGAGCTGGACCAGATCGGCCGCCGGAGCCGTGCAGACGACTACCTGGCCCAGCTGCGCTTGCGCGGCGTCCAGCGCAATCCCTGGGTCGATATGGCCTCCAGCCTGATGGGGGCCGGCGCGGGATTCGCGGCGCAGTCCGGGATGGGCCAGCCGAGCCTGGCGCAGATCCAGACGCAGGCCAAGGTCGGCGCCGACTTCGGCGCCGCCAACAACGCATTGAATCGCCAGCTGCAGGCGAAGTGGGGGCTGATGAATGGCTGACCTGAGCCGATTGATCCAGGGCGGTATGGACTTGGCCAGCGCGTTCGGCCGGGGCGACAGCGCCTACAGCCGATCGATGACCGATGCCGCGCGAATGGAAGGGCTGGTCCTTGATGCCGCCAAGAAGCGCGAAGAGATGATGGCCCGCCGTGGGCTTGGTGGTGCCATTGAGGCACTTGGCGGCCCTCGCGATCTGGCTACTCTGTTCGAGCTGGGTATCGACCCAACGAAGCTGTCCGGCTACCAGGGCGACGTGCAGGAGCAGGGTTTCCGGTCCGATGCGGCCTCGCGCGCCACCTCCGGAGACTGGAACGGGGCCAACGCAGCGTTGATGGGCGTCGCCAATGGCCCACAGCAGCTGGCTACCGTGGAAGGTCAGAACCTGCTGGCCAACCGGTTCCTGGCCGGCGCCAACGGCGTCACGACCACCGAGCAGGGCCGGGCGGGGATGGCTGCTGATGCTGCCCGTGCACGCGCCTCTGACGCCTCCGCGGCGAGCAGCTACGCTAGCGCCGCGCGGACCCGCCAGGCCACGGGGATCGACGCTGCCGAGTTCGGCTTGAAGCGCTCGGGACAGTGGAACCCGGGCGGGGCGTCTGCGGCAGGCTCGAAGCCGCTGCCGGTGGGCGCCCTGAAGGAGCTGCTGAACGTCGAGGACGCGCTGGGCTCTGCCGAGGTGATGAACGACATCATCCAGAAGCACACCGGGCGCATCCAGGACGGAAGCCTGAGCATTTCTCCGGCCAGCGCGATGCTGGGCAAGGTCAGGACGTCGCTTGGTTTCTCCACGCCGAACGACGTGGCGCTCACGGAGTGGGATGCCGACAAGACCAAGATCGTCAACGAGTCGCTGCGGCTCAACAAGGGTGTGCAGACCGAGGGCGACGCCCAGCGCGCAGCGAACGAGCTCATGAGCGCGAATGACGCGGCCACCGCGGCGCGCGCGCTCCAGCGCCTGGCGGACCTCAACCGCCGTGCCGTGGACCTGCAGCAGCGCAAGGCCGGCATGATCCGCGGCAACTACGGGCAGGCTCCCCTTGGTGATGTGTTCTCGGGCGCGGCACCGGCCGCAGGTGGCGTCCCCCAGAGAGCGACCAACCCCAAGACGGGGCAGGTCCTTGAACTCCGCAACGGCCAGTGGGTGCCTGCACAATGACCACGCCTCCGCTTCCGCCAGGATTCGTCCTCGATCCGCCGCCGCCGGCGACGCCCGGCGATCTGCCGCCGCTGCCTCCGGGATTCGAGTTGGTGCCGAACGATGCACCGCGTACTGTCGACCTCCCCGCCGTCCAGGCTCAGCGCCCCGACTTCTCGGACGTAACCGCGCGCGTCGACAGCACCGCCGATCAGGTGATGGGGGACGGCTGGAAGCCGGGGTTCCTGCGCGACGTGGCGATGGGTGGGCGCTCGGTGTTGCAGGGTGCCGGTTCCCTGATCGGCGCGCTGGGCGGCGACGCCTTCAACTACGCCATCACCGATCCGCTGCGCCGACTCGGCCACAAGCCGAGCCTGGAGGACCTGGTGAGCGGGAAGGACAGCTTCGTGCCGACGGCCAGCTACCGGGACACCGGCGCCTGGCTGGCCGACAAGCTGGGCCTGCCCAAGCCGCAGAGCTCGGGCGAGCGCGTTGCCGGCGACATCGGCGAAGCGCTGACCGGCACGGGCCTGACTTTGGGCTTGGGTGGGCTTTTGAACGCGGGCCGCAGCGGCGCATCCATGCTTGCTGGTCGCGCGGCTGCCACCAATCCGGCCCAGGCCGCGGCGGGCAGTGCGGTGAGCCGCGTAGGTGCTAATGCGCCCACCGCGGCACAACGAGCTGCTGACTTTCTCACTGCGCAGCCGGTGCTGCAGACCGTGAGCTCCGCCGCCGGCGCCGGCGCATCCGGTGCCACTCGTGAGGCGGGCGGCGGCGAGCTCGCCCAGGCATTCGCCGGGGTCGCTGGTGGGCTGGCGCCCAGTGCAGTTACTGCTGGCCTGCCGATGACCCTGCGCGGAGCCTTCCGAGGTGGGGAACAGAACCGGCAGAACCTGGCCAACGTGATCGATGACTTCGAACAGCTCGGTTCGACGCCGTCGATCGGACAAGGCACGGGCAGTTGGATGCGACAGGGTGTCGAGACGCTACTGGCGGGCGGCCCGACCTCGGGTGGCGTCATGGCACGCTTTGCCAGCAGGCAGGGGGACGAAATCAGCTCCGGGCTGGAGGGCTTCGCGCGTCGCATGTCCGCCGACCCGACTGCGGAAGGCGCTGGCAAAGCCATCGAGCGGGGTGTTGATGCCTACACGGACCGCGTGCGCGGCCTCCGTGCCCAGCTCTACGACCGCGTCGACCAGCACGTACCGTCGGATGCGCCAGTTGCCCTGACCCGGACGCAGGAGGTCTTGAGGGAGCTGACCACGCCGACCCCCGGCGCGGCGAACACCACTGGCGCGATGATCAGCCCCGAGCTGAAGACGTTGGCCGACAACATCGCTGCGGACATCTCCGCGGCGCAGGCGTCGGGCGGCAGCGGCATTCCCTACCAGGCCGTCAAGGACATCCGCACCCAGCTGGGGGATCAGGCCTTCTCGTTCACCCTGACCCCGGACAAGCCGACCGCCCAGCTTCGGAAGGTCTATCGAGCCCTCACCGACGACATGCAGGAGCTGGCCAAGCAGGCCGGGCCGAGCGCAGAGCGTGCGGTCCGTCGCGCCAACAAGTTCTACGCGGATTCACGGGACCGCCTGGAATTGCTGCAGCGCGTGGTGGACAAGAATGGCGGCCCGGAGAAGGTCTTTCAGGCCGCGATCGCCGGCACCCGCGAGGGCGCGACTGTCCTACGCCAGGTCATGGGCTCGCTTCCCAAGGACGCGCAGCGCGACGTTACCGCTGCGGTGATCAAGCGCATGGGCCTGGCCAACCCCGGAGGCCAGGACACGGCCGGCGAGGTCTTCTCGGCCGCCAGCTTCTTGACCAACTGGAACAAGCTCAGCCCCGAAGCACAGCACGCGCTGTTCAACCGCTTCGGGCCGGAGATGAGTCAGAACATCACCAAGATCGCGCAGGTCGCCGAGCGCATCAAGCAGAGCGATGCCATCCTGCGCAGCACTTCCGGTACCGGCCCGAATGCTGCGGCGGCAGGCTACTGGGGCACGCTGGGGATGATGGTCCTATCAGGAAACTTCGGTAGCACGACCCCACTGATTGCCACCGGAGCTTTGGCAAATGCGGTGGCGCGCGGCATGACCAATCCGCGATTCGTGCGATGGCTGGCCCGGGCTACGGAACTCCCTGTGGGGGTTCTGCCCGCGCAGGTCAACGTGCTGAAGAGGATGGCGGCAGAGAACGGCGACGAGGACGTTGCGCTGATCGCCGATGCGCTATCGGAACAGGCCAAAAATGGCCATGACGGACAGGATCACGGCAGCCGGGAGTAAGAGGGCCGCGAGGCCATACCAGGTGAACAGAAGCTTGTGATACCAGCGCGTCGGGTTCTCCCGCTCCAGCCGCTCCAGCGTGGCCTCGGCACGCGCCTGATCGACCAGCTTCCTGGCTTCAGGGGTCACTTCGTGCTTGTCCCAGATAGGCATGGCGGCGGCTATGGGTGGCGGGTGAGGCGATGGTAGCAGGGTTGGGGCGGAGGCCTGTTCAGCATTACTTCCGGGTTTCCTTGCACATGTACAGGTTGTACTTCGCCTCGTACCGGCAGCCGACGCCGCTCCGCGCTCGGAACGCGGGTCAGTGACGGTAGCGGCGGGTGTGCCACCACCCGCCAGCGCTCAGGGTCAGCAGGATGGCCAAGAGCGCTACAGCGCATGCGAACGCCCAAGCGCCAAGGCCGGACCATATGTGCCACCATTCGAATCCATAGGTCCGAGACTGGATGGCGAGATGGACTGGGATGCCGAGGCTGATGATCCCTACCCACCGCTTCGCCCAGTAGCCGAACTTGGCCCGGACGTACTGGCCCACGGTAGTGGGGACTATCTCGGCGTCTTGGATGTCAGCGGGCTGGCCCATGGCCCAAAGCTACCAAACAACAAAGCCCCGCACTAGGCGGGGCTCTGTGATCAATGGTGACGGACCAAGGCGGTGATGTCGAACTCGTGAAGCGAGCCAAACCGTTCCCACAACTTGACGACAACATCGGGTGGCACGGGATTGGTGATGAGGATCACCTCAGGGTCACCATCCACATCAACCAGTTCGTACCAGTCGTTGCCTTCATCGTTGACTTCCACGCCATGTTGCCTGAGGACCTTGAGTACATGAGTCCTTGGCTGGGCGCCGTCCCATGGCCCCTTTCTGATCCTCATGCTGCGTGAACAGCCTCTGCCTCGCGGAAGGCGATGGATTTGAAGAAGTTGGTATTTTTCGGCAGAGCAAGATCAACCACTGTTCCGCAGGTCAATACATCTTGCCCCTCGCTCTCCAGCCAAAGCTGCCAGGCTTCAGGCGGAGTCCTGCCCTTCGCGAACAGGCCGGAGAGAGGCCGCTCACGCTTGATGTACGCTTCAATGGTGCGGATCAGTCCACTGGAGAAATTTGTGCGAACTTCCTCAACAGTACGGCCAGTGGAGAGATAGTCGATTTCCAAACCCTGGGCCACAAATCCGCCGTCGTCCGCCGGCAAGATCAGGACGCGCAGTTGCGCGGCCACAGTGTGCTTGCCGTCATCAGACGCATGGTGTGCCATGACTAACTTCTTGCCTGATGCCATAAGGACTATTGCTCCTCCGTGTGAGACAACAAAGCCGCCCTACATGGCGGCCAGCTAGATCAGCGGACCGTAACCGCCTTTCTGTTACGGCAGTTTAGCGGCCTTTGTCTGGCCGCGCCATACCACAGGTTACGGTACTGCTCAACTTCACATCCTGTGGATAACTGCCATTCGGCTTTGTCGTGAGTCCCTCACTTGCCCTTCTTGGGCTTGGGGTACGGGGGCCAGCTTCGGCAAGCCCTAGAACGGGATGTCCGAGTCATCGAAGTCATCCGGAGGCGGAGCCGTTGTGCTGCCCTGAGCAACCCTTCTAACGGGGCGTTGGGGCGCTGCTGCGATTCCCGGCAGCGATATTCCCGCAGCCGATAGCTCTTCCGGGGTCAGGCCTCGAACGATGTTCCGCTCCACGGCCTCGTTCAGCAGCGGGGACAGCTTGTCCCACTGTGGAAGCACGTCCTTCCAGTGGAAGGCGTCGAAATCAGGGTAGCGCTGGTGCCTCCAGAGGGACGAAGTGTCCCGAATTACTTTCCAGAGGCGCGCCTCCTCGAAGGTGAGGAGTTGTGGTTTGCGGAGCGCCAAGGCAACGAGCCGCTCGACATCGTTGATCTGCCAAAGGCCATCTAGGACCTCATCCAAGGTCGTCTGTTCGCGATGCTGGTCGCCCTGTTCGAAGACCTCACTCCTGAACGCCTCTTGGAGGATCCACTCAACTACGCCTGTGGTCGATCGACGCTGAAGGCGGGCTAGAAGCTCCAAGCCGTAGCGAGAACGGGGGTCTATCCGGATGGAAAGGGCCTCAGTTTTACGGTCCGGCGTCTTCTTGGCGGGGGATTTCTTGGTAGCCATGTTGGGTATTTCTGGATGCGGCCTGCGTGCCTTTTATCACCAGATACGACATTTGTCTCATTGTGTTGACAAGTACACACAATATTCCATAGGCTATGCGTGCCATCGGGGGATATGGCGTATTCCCACCAACATACAAAGGTGCCCCGTGAAGGAAGAACCATCGGTAGTAGTGGCGATTCGGGTTCCCGTCGCCCTGAAAGGCTGGCTGCAGGACAAGGCCAGGAAAGAGGATCGCTCCGTGAACTACATCGCCCGCAAGCTGTTCGAGCGGGAGATGGAGGCGCAGAAGGAGAAGGCCGCATGACCAGTCATCCGATCCGCGTGGAGTTCGCTGGGGCGACCCTGCTGGGTGTTCTGGACGGCGGGGTGGCATGGGTCGCCATGAAACCCATCGTTGAGGGCATGGGGCTGTCTTGGCCCCGCCAGTACCAGAAGATGATCGACGACGAGATCATGGGGCCAACCATTGCCGAGAAGGGAATGGTTGCCGAGGACGGGAAGCGTCGCGAAATGATCTGCCTGCCCGAGGAACTTCTCCAAGGCTGGCTTTTCACGGTCAACCCGAAGAAGGTCAAGCCGGAGATCAGGGATGTGGTGATCCGCTACAAGCGGGAGTGCTACGCGGCACTGCATCGCGCCTTTACCAAGGGCGTCTCTGACCGGGTGGTCGCTATCGACTCCAAGCGGGCGCTGGGGAAGGTGGTGGCGGACATCCTCAATGACGTGCTGATCGAGGCCGGGAAGGAGCCGAAGCGGCACCACTTCATGAACGAGCATCGCCTCTGCAACATGGCGCTGAACGGCCAGTTCGCCGGCATCGACGAATCGACCCTGAGCGAGGCCGATCTCTGGAAGCTGGCAGAAATCCGTCGTCGGGATGCAGTGCTGATCGCCAAGGGCCTGACGTACCAAGAGCGCAAGGCGGCGCTTATCGAGTTCGCCAAGGGCTTGTCGCAGAAGTCGCTACCCAAGGCAGCCTGAGGGTGTATCCAAAACTGGATATACCCGTCAACCAACGCAATTTTGCGTCGGTCACATAGCAAGTACAAAGGCGGCCGAACGGGGTGCTTCCAACACCCCGCCGGCCTTCCACAACCGTCATACGAGGTGACGATCATGGCAAGCGGAAGTGTAAAGCAGCGAGTGATGGCGGGCGACGAGGTGGTGGCCGAGGTCGAAGGCGACGTGGTCACCCTTCACCTGGGCGAGAGGCCGCGCCTTTTCACGGAGAGCGAGAACCCGCGGCTCGCCCCATACGAGAACCAAAGCGTTCAGTACATCCGCGAGGCGATCGAAGGAGCCGATGCGGTGGCGGAGTTGCTGATGACGGACGCCATCCACGCCGCGCAGGTGCAGAGCGAGGACGGGTATACCTATCAGCCGCTGCCCAGCTTGGCGGCCGAAGGGCTGCACATCGCGCTGCGGTCGCTGCTCCGCGATGCTCGGGGGAGGCTGGAGCACCTGGCCAGTAAGTGACCCAGAGGCCCGAGACGTGAAGCGACGAACCCCGCGAGAGCGGGGTTCTGTTTATCGACGGTCGTGAGGGCCGTAGTCAACCTCTGCCTCCATCATTGCTGCTATGGCCTCGTCCGGAAAGAACTGGCCCCGGTGATACCTGTACGCTGCATTTAGTCGCTCGAGTTCTTCGAAATGACGCAAGGTGGAGCGGCGGTTGATGATGAACTGTTTAGATACCACCAGAAGCTTGTCGTGAGGCTCTGCACGCGTATCGATGATGTTGTTTGCGTAGCGGGGATGCTTGTCAGTTCCATCAGGGCCCCTATCGCAATTGATTTCCTCCAGTCGTTCGAGGTGCGCGGCTGTAGCGTCAGTGCCCATGAGGTATTCGCCGCCTTCCATGAATCCTATGAAGGCGTATGCCCCAAGCTTGTCAGTAGGCTGCAGCATGGAAATGTGCCCCTCGCAATGCCGTCTACCAACTACAAGGCCACCGTCGCGACCGTCTACAATCCAACCATTCACGAAAGCACGGGCTAGAGCTTCGGGCTCTTCGATGAAGAGCGGGTAGTCGCCGTCTTGCTGTTCGCCGCCGTCTTCATAGCTTGGGATGGCCCCTGAGATAATGCGCGTCATATATGCCCCTCTGTTTTGCGAGAGGGTATCAGACCCCGTTGAATCCCCTCGGCGCTGCCCCAGCATGTCCGAAACGGAACGGGGCAGGGCATGAAAGATCAGGCGGCGGAAGCAACGATTGCAGCGGTGGCGCAGAAGGTCGCCTACGGCGGCGGGGGCGTTGCGTTCTTCGGCGGGCTGACAGCGAACGAGATTGCCGCGTTCGGCGGCCTGTTCATTGCCTTCCTGGGCCTGCTGGTGCAGGTCTACTTCAAGGTCCTGGACAACCGCCGGAAGAGTGAGCTGCACAAGCTGATGCTCTCTGGCCGCCGGTTCGACCCGGTGCAGGGGAACTCCGATGACTGACCCCAAGGCCAAGGTGGTTGGCGGAGGCGTCGCTGCGGTGGCGCTTGCGGGCGTTCTGGCCCTGGCCGCCCCGCTGATCCAGAAGTGGGAGGGCGTCCGGCATGAGCCCTACCGGGACAGCGTCGGCGTGTTGACCGTCTGCTACGGGCACACCAAGACGGTGCAGGCCGGCAAGCGGTACACCCGCGCCGAGTGCGACGCGTTGCTGGCACAGGACATGGCCGATGCGAACGGGTACGTCCGCCAGTGCATGGGCGTGCCGATGCTGCGGCATGTCGAGGCGGCCCTGACCAGCGCCGCGTTCAACCTTGGCCCCAAGGTGGTTTGCGGTTCCACATTGCAGCGCAAGGCGCAGGCCAACGACTGGCCGGGGGCGTGCGCGGAGCTGGACCGGTGGAACAAGGCCGGCGGCCGCGAGCTGCGCGGGCTGACTCTGCGCCGTGCCGACGAGCGGGCGATGTGCGAGGGGCCGCAGTGATCCGGGTCTACGCCGCTGCCGCCGTCCTGCTCGTTGGCCTGTCCTTCTGGGCAGGCTGGGAATGGCGCGACCGCTCCGCCGACTTGGCCCAGAGCCGGCAGGCCACCAAGCAGGCCCAGGCCGAGACCAAGGCCGTCGAAACCGCTCGTAGCGCCGAGCACCAGCAGGCCGACACTCTGTCCACCATCGGAGAGACCCATGAGCAAGCCCGCGCCGCGGCCCCGGCCGTCGCTGATGCTGTTGTTGCTGACCTGCGTGCTGGCAATCTCCGGCTGCGCGACGGCTGGGCGAGCTGCGAAACCCAGCGTCTGTCCGACGCCAGTGCCGCCGCCCGCGAACGTGATGCGGCCGCCCAGCGCCGAGCGGAATTTGCGGGGGCTGTTGTTCGAGCCGGCCGAGACGCAGACGACCAGCTCGCGGCCTGCCAAGCCGTAATCCGGGCCTACGTGGCGCAGTGATGGCCGGGACGAAGATCAAGCTGAAGGACCAGCTCGGGCGCGTTGTCCGGGTCGGTGGCGATGGCACCAACGGGGCAACCGTCGGCAAGGATCTGCGCTGGCCGGACGGCTCGCTGGTCCAGGAGTCGCAGGTCCGCAACTTCGGCGGCCAGACCGGCGGGAGCACCGGTGGCAGCACCGGCGGATCGACTGGCGGCATCGCGTCGACCGTCTGGAGGCTCGTCCGGGAGGTGCCGGCGAACCTGCAGAAGCTTGCAGCTCTGGCCGGGGCGGGCCTGGCCGTTCGCGGGAGCGACGGGGCATGGCACCAACGCTCGATCGCGGCCGGCGAGGGCATCAATGTCGAGAATCCCGATGGAGTGGAAGGAGATCCCGAAGTTGCCCTTGCTGAACTCCCTGCGGCAGTTGGTGGAACGCTCCAGAAGATCACCCGCGACGTATATGGGCGCGTGTCAGAGCTTGCACCTGCCGCCATCGCCGACCTGGTGGATGTCAGCGACGACGCGCCTGCGCTAGGCGACCTGCTGCAGTGGGATGGAGTGCAGTGGAAGCCAAACTCCGTGGAACTCGGCGTGTTGAATCTGGACGGGGGAAATGCGTCATCGGTCTATGGCGGAACAACCGCAATTGATGGAGGGAACGCCTGATGGCCGTCCAGATTCAGCAGCGCGGCGACACTGCCGCCGCATGGAGCGCAGCCAACCCGGTGCTGGCCACGCGCGAGATCGGCTGGGAGACCGATACAAGGAAGTGCAAGATCGGAAACGGTTCTACAGCTTGGAACTCGCTTCCATACGCTAACGATGCGTCCGCCGTTGCCGAATCGATCACTGTTGTATCCATCACAGGCGGTACGGCCACGCTGGACTGCGGGGCAGGGCTGGCGCGTAACTTCACCCTGTCGATGACCGGAAATGCGGCGCTTGCGGTATCTAATCTTGCTGGCGCCGGCAAGGTGACCGAGTTCGAGTTGCAGATTACCCAAGATGGAACGGGCGGGCGCACGTTGTCCCTGCCGGGGACCTTCAAGCCGCTGGGCGGAAGCGACACGGCAATCGCCCCCGGCGCCAACAGCGTGACCGTTCTGTCTGCCAAGACGTTCGACAACGGCACTACTTGGCGCTACGCCATGCAGGAGAGCGCCTAATGCTCCGTCGTCTGATGATCGCCTCAGGGGCGCCAACGACTGACCCGTACTGGGCCAATGTCGTTTCATTGCTTCACTTCGATGGACCCAACGAAAGCACGACATTCACGGATGCCAAGGGGCGTGTCTGGACGCCCACAAATTGCAAACTAGACACGGCAGAAACACTGATTTCTGGCGCCGCTGGACTGTTTCCTGGCCCCGGTAGCCCCGGCTATCTGGCGACCAATAAAACCGGACTTGCCGTCGGGAGCAGTGACTTCTGCATCGAAGTTGCGATCAAGCCGACGGCGATGCCCGCGTCTAGTCGCATCGCTACAATACTATCTACCGGCCGACAGGCCGGGCCTGACTATTTCGGGATACGCTGGTTTTTTGAGCCGGACGGAACTCTACGGTGCTATCTCAGCACTTCATCCAACGGCACTGCCATCGATATCAACATTGCGAGTTCCGCTGGCGTGATCGCAATCAGCGCCATGAGTCGCATTGCGCTTGCGCGTGTCGGTAGTACGATTCGCATGTTCCATGAGGGCGTGATCGTTGCGAGCAGTTCCATCTCGGGTTCGGTGTACATGCCGAGCGTGGACAACGTACACATCGCGCGGGCCGTTGATCGCGACCCATCCACACCCCTGCAAGGCATCTATCAAGGTCGCATGGACGAATTCCGCTGGACAATCGGCGCCGGAAGATACTCCGCAAATTACACGCCATCCAACGATCCATTCCCGAACGGGTAAATGCATCGACTGCGAAGTTGAGGCCGGCTGGCCATAGGGATTCTCTTACATGTTCTCAAGCCTGCCCCCGATTCAACGATCTGGCTGTGGCAAGGAAACTTGAGCTGCCAGCACCGGCCGCCGGCATCTTGCCCAGGCCATCACCGCCGGGTCCGCACAGGGAAGCGCGGGCAGCTGGCGCCTCAGCCGTTGATCCCAGCGCGCTCCACCATCGCCTGCAGGCGGTCCAACACATAGTCCTGCTGGTCCTCGCGGATCTCGCCGCAGAGCCGGTCGGCGAGGTCCTCGAACTCGCGGGGGAACGTGTTCATGTTCAGCCCGAGGCGGGGGATTTCCGCTTCGATCTCGGCCAGCCGCCTTTCGATTTCCTCATCGCTCAGCATGGCAACCTCACACGAAGCCCTGAAGGCTGGATTGGACGCGCAGGGTCACGAGCCACGATGCGATCATCTCGTGGATTGCGTGCTCGTCCTCGGGATAGCGGCCGATCAGGCGCTCTTCAATGGCTTCCAAGACCGCGTCCAGCCGCGGCCCCGGCCCATGCTCGGACACTGCGTGCTGCAGCTCGTTGAAGGCCAGGTCGTAGTCCGCCCGCTGGCTATTCATGGCTGTCCTCCGGCTCTACCGAGCCGACCTCCTGCATGATGGCTGCGACTTCGTCGTGGAAGTACTCGGCATCGTTCGCCGCAACCTGGTGCTCGATGGCCTCGGCCTCACCGGCGATAGCGTCGGCCTGATCCCCTGCGGGGTAGTCGCGGGCAATTCTGGCCGCCTTGGCGCGCAGGCCATGGAGCATGTCATCGAGCTGTGAACGGGTCAGGTGGGTCATGGCATCGATCCTACGGCGGTGGCGTTATCCTCCGGTCAACACCGGAGGCTCCCATGTGCTACTCAGCCCAGATCGAAGCGGCATACACCAAGTTCGTTCGCCAGTTCGGTGTTGTGCTCGACAAGAAGGCGTTCGCCAAGATGTGGCTGCACGACGAGGGCAAGGAGCGCCGGCCCAAGACGCCGCGGGCGCTGGACCTGTCGTTCCTGGCCTCGGACGACCCCGACGTGGCTGGGATAGCGCAGGAGATTCGCCAATGGGACGCCGAGGACGTCGCACAGCTTGAGACCGAGCTGTTCCGCCAAGCCAAGCGCCTGGCCGATGCCGAGCGGAAGCTGGCCACCAAGCCGACCAAGACCGCGGAGAACGAGAAGCGCATCGCCGGCAACAAGATCGAGCAGATCAAGGGGCGGATCGCCGACCTCAAGCGGTTGCGTCCCGAGCCCAAAGACTCGCGGATGTTCCCCGGTTACTACTGCCCGGTCCTGGTAAGCGAGGGTGGCCGGCTGGTGGTCAAACCCATGCGTTACCAATGCCGCCTGGCGGGCAAGCCGGCCTTCTACGACACCAAGTTCCCGGGCACCTACAACGCCCGCCGAGACAGCCTGGAGAAGTTCTGGGCGCCGGCGTTCGGACGCACCCACGGACTCATCATTGCCGACCGGTTCTACGAGCACGTCGAGATGGACGGGGAGAACCGCATCTTGGAATTCGTGCCCCGGACGGGCGAGCAGATGCTGATCGCCTGCCTGTGGTCCCACTGGACGGACCCGAAGGGGCAGGAGCCCGACCTGCTGAGCTTCGCAGCGGTCACCGACGACCCCGAACCCGAAGTGGCCGCCGCCGGCCACGACCGGACCATCATCAACATCAAGCCCGAGCACGTCGACGCCTGGCTCAACCCGGACCCTGCGAACCTGCAGGCCCTGTACGCCATTTTCGATGACAAGCGGCACCCGTACTACGAGCACCGGATCGCCGCGTAGGCGTCTCAGGATCTGATCCAGCAGGGCCTAGACTCATGGGCATGTACGACAACCTCCCCGATGGCTTCACGTGGCAGACGGCCGGGCAGCACGCCAAGGTTCTGACCCATGTGGCGTTCGACGGAATCGTGGTCTGCGCGATGAGCGAGCGGATCAACAATGGTGGCTGGTACGTTAGCCTGGATCGGCACTTGGAACGGATAGATGGCCCACTAGGGCCGGTGCGCGACTGCCAGAGCCACGAGAGCGGGGTGGCTGGCTGCGGACTATGGGTCCACCGCCATCAGGACAGACTCCGGCGCGAGGCGACTGCGCTAGCCGACGCCCTTCGAGCCAAGAACCGGTACGGGGTCCCGTGGGCAGGCCCGCCCTCTGGAAGCGCCCCCGTCCCTGATCCTGGGCCGGCGAACATCCCTAAGGACCCCATGTCTTGGGGCCACGACCCGAGGACAGCGGAAGAGAAGGCAGAGGCCTACTCCCGCGAGCTTCGGCGCCGCCGCGGGTCGAGCAGGGATTGGTTCAAGAAGAAGGGGTAGGCCCGGCATGCGGGGGTAGGTATGGGGGTATCAGGGCCGCAGGTGTGTATTGGAATCTATTTATATCAATAGCTTGCGCCCCGTTGTTCGTAGAGCCCACCTCCACCATCTATAAAGCCCAGCCTTCACCGGCTGGGCTTTTCTTTTGTCTCGATGCAAAGGCTGCACTTTCAATCGGCGGCGTGGTGACTGATGCGGGAGGTTTGGTGGTGCTGATGCCATTCTGCGGCATGTCTACCACCCGCCATCGCTATTGCTCTGTGATGGCTCGCCTTGAAGGGGCGCTTTGCGTTCGCCTGGAATGAATTGACCGCCACAGGCGGGGCAGGTCTTCTGCAGGCGTGCGATGGCGCTTCATGGGGCTGCCTATGTGGTCTTTGTAGCGGGTGTTGCGCGCAGGCCTGCATGGCCGCGCTGCATTGGCTTGGGTTGTGTGGACGCTGGGGGTACTCCCGCTACTGCCTGCTGCGGCCTCGCTGGCGCCATCCAGCGGGTGCGGCGACTGCCCTCATCGATGGCAGGGGCGTTGCAGGCGCGTAGGGTGCGAGGGGTCGGACGGACAGCCATCATTACCGGATGCACATGAGGGGCTTGCGGCTCACGTCATCAGCTTTCTCCCGTGCCTCCGGAAGGTAGCCGTTTCACCTGGAAGATGCCGAATTGCGGGTGCTGTTGCCTCCTGGCGCGATAGCGGAGGCGCGGCGCTGGAGTGCGGGTGATGTGGCCGTGGTGCTGGCGGCTTCTCGTAATGGCGCAGCTCTCGACGCTGCATGCCGCTGGGCAGACATGGCGCCCAGCTCTGCAGAATGCCCTTGCCGAACGGAGTGCCTTCCAGCACTGCGCGCCCATGTAGATCGTCACGACTGCGCACTCGCTGGCCATTGGTTCGTCGTCGTCCGGCCGCGGCATGAACTCGTTCCTGCAGCAGGGCGCAGCCGTTCGGTCAGCGCCTGCGCGGAATCCGTGAAGGCGGGCGAACCCGCCGCTTCACTCAGGCGTTGCGGTTGTGGGCGCGCAGGGCGCGCTGCTTCTCGCGGGCCCAGTCGCGGTCCTTGGCGGCGTCGCGCTTGTCGTGGGCCTGCTTGCCCTTGGCCAGCGCGATTTCCAGCTTGATGCGGTTCTTGCTCCAGTACATCGCGGTCGGCACCAGGGTGTAGCCGTCGCGCTCGACCCGCCCGATGAGCTTGTCGATCTCGCGCCGATGCAGCAGCAGCTTGCGCTGGCGACGGTCCTCGGGAACGGTGTGGGTGGAGGCCTGGATCAGTGGGGTGATCTGCGCGCCGATCAGGAAAATTTCGCCGTCCTTCACGTAGGCGTAGGCATCGGTCATGTTGCCGCGCCCGGCGCGGATGGCCTTGATCTCCCAGCCCTGCAGCACCAGCCCGGCTTCGAAGCGCTCTTCCAGGTGGTATTCGTGGCGCGCGCGCTTGTTGAGCGCGATGGTTTTGTCGGCCTGCGCGTTCTTTGCTTTATCCTTACCGGGTTTCTTGCTCATTTCCGTATTGTCTCCGATTCGGAGGCCTTCCGAACATCCGTCCGTATCCCGCATGCCTACCATCCGCCGCAGTGCCCTGGTCGAACAACCGGCCGAGCGCATGTTCGACCTGGTCAACGACGTCGCCGCCTATCCGCGGCGTTTCCGCTGGTGCGAGGCGGCGCAGATCCTGGAGAAGGGACCCGAGCGCCTGGTGGCCCGCCTGGACCTGGGGCTGGGCTCGTTCCGCACCTGGTTCATGACCGAGAACGCGCTGCGGCGCCCGGGCAGCATCGACATGCAGCTGAAGGATGGCCCGTTCAAGCGCCTGCATGGGCGCTGGCAGTTCCAGCCGCTGTCCGACGCCGCCTGCAAGGTGAGCCTCGAACTCGAGTTCGAGCCCACCTCGCGCCTGCTCGGGCCGGCGCTGGCGCTGGGTTTCCAAGGATTGGCCGACCGCATGGTCAATGATTTCGTGCGCGTGGCCGAGCAGGGGGGCTGAGCGTGCGCGTGGAGGTGGTGCTGGCCTGGCCGGAGCGCTACCTGCGCCGTGAGCTGGTACTGCCCAACGGGTGCACCGTCGCCGAGGCGATGGAAGCGGCGGCGCTGGATGCTCGCGGCGAATCGGTCGCCGTGGCCGTGCACGGCGTGCTGGCGCATCCGCAGCAATTGCTGCACGACGGCGACCGCATCGAACTGCTCAGGCCGCTGCTGGCCGACCCCAAAGAAAATCGCCGCCGGCGGGCGCGCGGCGGCGATTGATCCGGTGCGTGGGGCTGGACTCAGCGGCCGCCGCGCTTCTTCTTGTCCTTGGCCAGGTTGCGGCCGAACTGGCGCACGCTCTTCTGGGCCAGTTCCGCATCCTGGTTGGGGAAGTAGTCGCCTTCCCAGCGGGTGACGCGGTCGTTCTCGAAGAACACCGTGAAGTTCTTCACCTCGGTCTTGCCCAGCCGGTTCACGCGCTGGCTGGAGGTGTAGTCCCAGCGCTGGGCATGGAACGGATCGGGAATGGACGGCGTTCCCAGCAGCGCGTTGACCTGCTGCTTGCTCTGGCCGGCCTGCAGCTGCGCCACGGACTTTTCTTGCAGCAGGTTGCCCTGGTAGATGGGCTGCTTGTAGATGATGCCGCAGCCGGTGGTGGACAGGGCGACAACGGCGATCAGCAGGAGGTTGCGCATTGGGACAGGCGATTGAGGAAATCCCGGCGATGATACACTCCCCGGCACCCAGCGCGATCTGACCGGAGGCAACTGGCGTTAAACCGCCAATGAACACGATGGCCATGGAATCCAACGACCTGCGCAAAGTCGGCCTGAAGGTGACGCATCCGCGGATGCGCATCCTGGCGCTGCTCGAGCAGAACACCCCCCACCACCACCTGACCGCCGAGGATATCTACCGGCAGCTGCTCGATTGCGGCGACGAGATCGGGCTGGCGACGGTCTACCGGGTCCTGACCCAGTTCGAGGCGGCCGGCCTGGTGCTCAAGCACAATTTCGAAGGCGGGCAGGCGGTCTATGAACTGGACCGTGGCGGCCACCACGACCACATGGTGGACGTGGATACCGGCAAGATCATCGAGTTCGAGAGCCGTGAGATCGAGGAGCTGCAGAAGAAGATCGCGGCCGATCACGGCTACGAGCTGGAAGAGCACTCGCTGGTGCTGTACGTGCGCAAGAAGCGGCGCTGAGGCCGGGCTCGTTTCCGGCAGGCATCAGGACACCGGCCTTGGGTCGGTGTTTTCGTTTTCGGGGGAGCTCAAGCCGGTTGGGCGCGCCGGCTCGAATCCCTTCGGGAGGAGGTGCGCCAAGCGCTGGATGAGGTTAGAGGCGAAGCTCTCACGCTATCCGGAAGCAAGGCTTCTCCCCGCCCGATCATGTTCAGGACCACGCCAGCGGCATGGCCCCGCAGAGGCGCGCCAACGCGGCTTGCAAGCCGCGTGCGAAGCCCGCAAGGCGCGTTTCAGACCTCGGCCAGCAGCTTGCGGGCGGCGGCGCGGGCTTCCTTGCTGACTTCGGCGCCGCCCAGCATGCGTGCCAGTTCCTCTTCGCGGCCCTTGGCGTCGAGCAGTTCCACCGCGCTCTGGGTCATGCCTTCCACCGGGGCCTTGCTGACCCGGTAATGGGCGTGGCCCTTGGAGGCGACCTGCGGCAGGTGGGTCACGCACAGCACCTGGCGGCGCTCGCCCAGGGCGCGCAGCGTCTTGCCGACGATGTCGGCCACGGCGCCGCCGATGCCCGAATCGACCTCGTCGAACACCATGGTCGGTACGGCATCCAGGCCCAGCGCGGCCACTTCGATGGCCAGCGAGATGCGCGAGAGTTCGCCGCCGGAGGCGACCTTGCGCAGTGCACGCGGCGGTTGCCCGGCGTTGGCGGCGACCAGGAATTCGACCCGTTCGGCGCCGTTGGGGTCCGGACGCGGCTGCGGCTGGGGTTCCAGTTCGATCAGGAACTGGCCGCCGCCCATGCCCAGCTCGCCGATCAGCGCGGTGGTGGTATCCGACAGCGCGCTGGCTGCAGTGGTGCGGCTGGTGGTGAGGGTGGCGGCCTGCGCCTGCCAGTGCGCGGCGGCCCTGTCGATCTCGCCGGCCAGCCGCGACAGGCGCTCGTCGGCGCCGCGCAGCTGTTCCAGCTCCGCCTCGATGCGGTCGCGGGTGGCGGCCAGTTCCTCCATGGGCACGCGATGCTTGCGAGCCAGGTCGTGCAGGCGGCCGAGGCGGCGCTCGATCTCCTCGAAGGCGTCCGGATCGCTGTCCAGGTCGTCCTGCACCCGGTCCAGCTGGGCCAGCGCTTCGTGCAGCTGGATGCCGGCCGCGTCGAGCATGCCGTCGATCTCGCCCAGCCGCGCGTCGTGCTGGCTGACCCGCGACAGTTCGTGCCGCACCTGCTGCAGCAGGCCGAGCAGGGCGGGGCCCTCGTCGCCGTTGAGCGCGTTGCCGGCGTACTGGCAGGCCTCGATCAGCGCGGTGGAATGCGCCTGGCGGCGATGGCTGGCGGTCAATGCCGCCACCGCCGCCGGCTCCAGGTCCTCGCGCTGCAGCTCGCCGAGCTGGTGTTCGAGGAAGGCGATGCGGTCGGACACGTCGCCCTGCTGCGACAGCGCGTCGCGTTCGTCGATCAGCGCCTGCCACTGGCCGCTGGCGGAGCGCACCGCGGCGCGTTCGGCCTCGTTGCGGGCGTAGGCGTCGAGCAGGGCCAGCTGGCTGGGGCGCGACAGCAGCGCCTGCTGGTCGTGCTGGCCATGGATTTCGACCAGGAAGGCGGCCAGTTCGGCCAGCTGCGAGACCGGCACCGGGCGGCCGTTGATGAAGGCGCGCGAGCCGCCATCGGCGCGGATCACCCGGCGCAGCTGGCACTGGTCCTCGTCGTCGAGTTCGTTGTCGCGCAGCCAGCGGCGGGCGGGGGCGTCCCCGGCGAGGTCGAATTCGGCCGAAAGCTCGGCCCGGCCGGCGCCGTGGCGCACCACGCCGCTGTCGGCGCGCAGCCCGGACAGGAAGCCCAGGGCGTCGACCATCAGCGACTTCCCGGCGCCGGTTTCGCCGGAAACCACGGTCATGCCCGGCCCGAACTCCAGTTCGGTGGCGCGGACGACGGCGAAATCCTTGATCGAGAGATGTCTGAGCATGGTCGGCAGAGGATGGGGCCGCGCAAAACTAGCATGCGCATGCGGCAGGTCAATCCGGGAATGGCGCCTGGCGCGGCACATTAATGCGTGCCGGTCGCAGGGGATGAGTCTGAGCCTTGAAACCCGGGGGGCAGCCCACATACGGGGAGCAGGCAGGCGGCAGAACGACCGCCAGGGAACCGGAAATGAACCAAGACCACCCCGAATTCGAGACCGAGAACAGCAGCGGCGCGGCCGAGGCGCAGGACGCCCAGCTCCAGGCGCTGCGCGCCGAGATCGAGCAGCTCAAGGGCGAGTCGCTGCGCGAGCGCGCCGACCTGGAGAACCAGCGCAAGCGCGTGGCGCGCGACATCGAACAGGCGCGCAGGTTCGCCAACGAGAAGCTGCTGGGCGAACTGCTGCCGGTGTTCGACAGCCTGGACGCCGGGCTGACGGCGGCCGGCAGCGAGCCCAGCCCGCTGCGCGAAGGGCTGGAGCTGACCTACAAGCAGCTGCTCAAGGTCGCCGCCGACAACGGCCTGACCCTGCTCGACCCGGTCGGCCAGGCCTTCAATCCGGAACACCACCAGGCCATCAGCCAGGTCGACGCCCCCGCCGGCGTGGCCCCGGGCGCGGTGGTGACCGTGTTCCAGAAGGGCTACCTGCTCAACGAGCGCCTGCTGCGGCCGGCGCTGGTGGTAGTGGCCCGGGTCGACTGACCCCGGCCGGCTGGCCGCCGCCTTAACGCGGGCGGCCGCCGGCAAACAGCGTTCCGGGGGTGGCTTGAATGTCATCCGGCCATCCCCCACATCCCGTTCATACCCGGCGGCTGCCGGCATACGAATCCTCAGGAGTCCCCCATGGGCAAGATCATTGGTATCGACCTCGGCACCACCAACTCGTGCGTGGCGATCATGGACGGCGGCAAGGCCCGCGTCATCGAGAACTCGGAAGGCGACCGCACCACGCCCTCCATCGTCGCCTACACCAAGGACGGCGAAGTGCTGGTGGGCGCCTCGGCCAAGCGCCAGGCCGTCACCAATCCGAAGAACACCTTCTATGCGGTGAAGCGCCTGATCGGCCGCAAGTTCACCGACGCCGAAGTGCAGAAGGACATCGCCCACGTCCCGTACGGCATCCTCGCCCACGACAACGGCGACGCCTGGGTGCAGACCAGCGACGGCCGCAAGATGGCGCCGCAGGAAATCTCGGCCAAGGTGCTGGAGAAGATGAAGAAGACCGCCGAGGATTTCCTTGGCGAGAAGGTCTCCGAGGCGGTCATCACCGTGCCGGCGTACTTCAACGACAGCCAGCGCCAGGCGACCAAGGATGCCGGCCGCATCGCCGGCCTGGACGTCAAACGCATCATCAACGAGCCGACCGCGGCCGCGCTGGCCTATGGCCTGGACAAGGGCGACAACAAGGACCGCAAGATCGTCGTCTACGACCTGGGCGGCGGCACCTTCGACGTGTCGATCATCGAGATCGCCAACGTCGACGGCGAGAAGCAGTTCGAGGTGCTGGCCACCAACGGCGACACATTCCTCGGCGGCGAGGACTTCGACAACCGCGTCATCGAGTACCTGGTGGACGAGTTCAACAAGGACCAGGGCATCGACCTGCGCAAGGATCCGCTGGCCCTGCAGCGCCTGAAGGATGCCGCCGAGCGCGCCAAGATCGAGCTGTCCAGCGCGCAGCAGACCGAAGTCAACCTGCCGTACGTCACCGCCGACGCCTCCGGCCCGAAGCACCTGAACATCAAGCTGACCCGCGCCAAGCTGGAAGCGCTGGTGGAAGACCTGATCAAGAAGTCGATCGAGCCGTGCCGCACCGCGCTGAACGATGCCGGCCTGCGTTCGAGTGACATCAACGAGGTGATCCTGGTCGGCGGCCAGACCCGCATGCCAAAGGTGCAGCAGGCGGTCAGCGAGTTCTTCGGCAAGGAGCCGCGCAAGGACGTCAACCCCGACGAGGCCGTGGCGCTGGGCGCCGCGATCCAGGGCGGCGTGCTGGGCGGCGACGTCAAGGACGTGCTGCTGCTGGACGTGACCCCGCTGTCGCTGGGCATCGAGACCCTGGGCGGCGTGTTCACCAAGATCATCGAGAAGAACACCACCATCCCGACCAAGGCCTCGCAGGTGTTCTCCACCGCCGAGGACAACCAGTCGGCCGTGACCGTGCACGTGCTGCAGGGCGAGCGCGAGCAGGCCCGCTACAACAAGTCGCTGGCCAAGTTCGACCTGACCGGCATCGAGCCGGCGCCGCGCGGCCTGCCGCAGGTGGAGGTGTCCTTCGACATCGATGCCAACGGCATCCTGCACGTGTCGGCCAAGGACAAGAAGACCAACAAGGAACAGAAGGTCGAGATCAAGGCCGGTTCGGGCCTGTCCGAGGACGAGATCAATCGCATGGTGGCCGACGCCGAGGCGCACCGCGAGGAAGACAAGAAGTTCCAGGAACTGGTGCAGGCCCGCAACCAGGCCGACGGCCTGATCCACGCCACCCGCAGCGCCATCACCGAGCACGGCAGCAAGGTCGGCGGCGATGTCATCGGCAAGGTGGAAGCGGCGCTGGCCGACCTGGAAACCGCGATGAAGGGCGACGACAAGGCGCAGATCGAAGCGAAGTCCAAGGCGCTGGAGGAGGCCGGCCAGTCGCTGTACGCCGCCGCTTCGGCCGGCGAGCAGGGCGGCCCGGCCCCGGATGCGGGCGCGGCCGGTCCTTCGCACGACGACGTGGTCGATGCGGAGTTCACCGAGGTCAAGGACGACAAGAAGTCCTGATGTCCAAAGCCCCTCCCCCTTACGGGAGAGGGGTTGGGGTGAGGGTTCGGGAGCGCACCGCGGTCCCGGACCCTTGTCGCATCAACGAATCCGCACCCCAGCCCTCCCCCGGAGGGGGAGGGAGAGGTAGAGCATGAGCAAGCGCGATTACTACGAAGTACTGGGCGTCTCCCGCGACGCCGGCGACGAGGAACTGAAGAAGGCCTATCGCCGCTGCGCGATGAAGCATCATCCGGACCGCAATCCGGGCGACGCCGCGGCCGAGGCGGCGTTCAAGGAGTGCAAGGAGGCCTACGAGGTCCTGTCCGACGGCAACAAGCGGCGCCTGTACGACGCCCATGGCCACGCCGCGTTCGAGCACGGCATGGGCGGGATGGGCGGCGGTCCGGGCGGCCCGGACATGGGCGACATCTTCGGTGACATCTTCGGCAACATCTTCGGCGGTGGTGGCGCGCGCCAGGCGCGTCGCGGCGCCGACATCGGCTACGTGATGGAGCTGGACCTGGAGGAGGCCGTCGCCGGCGTGGAGCGCCGCGTCGAGATCCCGACCCTGGTCGAGTGCGGCGACTGCGACGGCAGCGGCTCGGAAGACGGCAAGGTCGAGACCTGCAACGTCTGCGGCGGCCGCGGCCAGGTGCGCATGCAGCGCGGCATCTTCGCCATGCAGCAGGCCTGCCACAACTGCGGCGGCCGTGGCCAGATCGTCGCCAGGCCGTGCAAGACCTGCCACGGCAATGGCCATGTCGAGGAAGACAAGGTGCTGTCGGTGAAGGTGCCGGCCGGCGTCGATACCGGCGACCGCATCCGCCTGCAGGGCGAGGGCGAGGCCGGTCCCGCCGGCACGCCGCCAGGCGACCTGTACGTGGAAGTGCGCGTGCGCGAGCATGCCATCTTCACCCGCGACGGCGACGACCTGCACTGCGAAGTGCCCATCCGCATCTCGCAGGCGGCGTTGGGCGACGCCGTGCGCGTGGCCACGCTGGGCGGCGAAGCGGAAATCCGCATTCCCGCCGAGACCCAGACCGGCAAGCTGTTCCGCCTGCGCGGCAAGGGCGTCAAATCGGTGCGCAGCCGCACCGAGGGCGACCTGTACTGCCGCATCGTGGTGGAGACGCCGGTCAACCTGACCGCCGAACAGCGCAGGCTGCTGGAGCAGTTCGAGGCGACCTTCGTCGGCGAGGAAGCGCGCAAGCACTCGCCCAAGTCGGCCACCTTCCTTGATGGCGTCAAGGGCTTCTGGGACCGGATGACCTCATCCTGAGCCCAAGGTTCTCCGTAGGAGCGACTTCAGTCGCGATGGCTTTCCCGGTGAAGCCCTTTCGCGACTGAAGTCGCTCCTGCGGGAACATGGAGGCCGCAGCCTGCTGCGGCCTCGTCGTTTCCGGCGTTTGGTTGCGTGCGCATCCATGCCATCGGCCGCCGTTGCGGCGGGCGTAGAATGCGGCGATGAACGACGTCGACCACAGCCATCTCGTGCACGGTCGCCGGCAACGCCCGGATGGGCCCTCGCCGGTGGACGTGATTTCCGTACAGTCGCAGCTGGTCTACGGCCACGCCGGCAACAGCGCGGCGGTGCCGCCGTTGCGCGCGCTGGGTCTGCGCGTGGCGGAGATTCCCACCACCCTGCTCAGCAACGCGCCGTTCTACGCGACGCTGCGCGGCCGCGTGCTGCCGGCGGACTGGTTCGCCGAGCTGCTGCAGGGCGCCAGCGAACGCGGCCTGCCGCAGCGCGCCGGCGCGCTGGTGTCCGGTTATTTCGGCAGCGTCGCCAACGGCGCGGCCTTCGCCGACTGGCTGGACGCGGTGCTGCCTTCCTGCCCGGACCTGCGCTACTGCCTGGACCCGGTGATCGGCGATACCCATACCGGCCCCTATGTCGAGCCCGGGCTGGAACGCATCTTCGCCGAACGCCTGCTGCCCCATGCCTGGCTGGTCACGCCCAACGCCTTCGAGCTGGGGCGCCTGACCGGCATGCCAGCGCTGGAACAGGACGACGCCATCGCCGCCTCGCGCGTGCTGCTTGAACGCGGCCCGCAATGGGTGATCGCGCATTCGGTGTCCGGCGTGCCGGGCGAACTGGTCACGCTGGCGATCGGCCGCGACGAGATCTGGCGCTGGACCTCGCCGCACCTGCCGGTGGACGTGGCCGGTACCGGCGACGTGCTGATGTCGCTGCTGGTCGCGTTCCTGCTCAAGGGCCACGCGTTCGAGGACGCGGTGGGCCGCGCCATCGCCGGCGTGCACGCCGCGCTGGAAGCGACGCTGGCGCAGGGCGTGGAGGAGTTCGACGTGCTGGCGGCAGCGCCGGCCGCGCTGGGCACGCCGTACCGCTTCCGCGCCGAGCGGCTGGCGTGAGCGCCGCGCAGGCGCCGCAGGCGCCGGTCATCGGCATCGTCGGCAGCGGCGGCGCCTACGGCCGCTGGCTGCGCGGCTTCTTCCAGTCGCGCATGGGCCTGGAGGTGATCGGCCACGACCCGGTCGATGCCGCCTCGCAGACGCCCGAGCAGTTGCTGGAGCGCGCGGATGTGCTGCTGTTCTCCGCGCCGATCCGGCATACGCCGGCGCTGATCGCCGATTACGTGCGACGCTCGGCAGGGCGCGAGCGCGACCGGCTGTGGCTGGACGTGACCTCGATCAAGAGCGCGCCGGTGGCGGCGATGCTCGGTTCGCAGGCCAGCGTCGCCGGTCTGCATCCGATGACCGCGCCGCCCAAGGCGCCCACGCTCAAGGGCCGGGTGATGGTGGTGTGCGAGGCGCGCGTCGAGGCGCGCTGGCAGCCCTGGCTGGAACGGCTGTATGCCGCGCTGGAAGCCGAGTGCGTGCGCGCCACGCCCGAGCACCACGACCGGGTGATGGCGCTGGTGCAGGCGATGGTGCATGCCACCCACCTGGCACAGGCCGGCGTGCTGCGCGGCTACGCGCCGCTGCTCGGCGAACTGCGGGCGCTGATGCCCTACCGCTCGACCGCGTTCGAACTGGACGCGGCGGTGATCTCGCGCATCCTGTCGCTCAACCCGGCGATCTACGAGGACATCCAGTTCGGCAACCCGCATGCGGGCGAAGTGCTGGATCACCTGCTGGAACAGCTGCGGCAACTGCGCGCGCTGCTGGCCGAAGGCAGCGATGCGGCGCGCGCGGCCTTCCGCAGGCAGTTTCTCGACGACAACCGCGACGCGGTGGGCGAACAGACGCTGCGCGACGGCAACTACAGCTTCGAGCGGCTGGGCTACCTGCTGGCCGACCTGACCGACACGCGCGCCATGAGCGTGCACCTGCCCGAGGACCGCGCCGGTTCGCTGCGCGAGCTGCTGCATGTGTTCGAACGGCACGGCATCAGCCTGTCCTCGATCCATTCCTCGCGCACGCCCGGCGGCGAGGTGCATTTCCGCATGGGTTTCGTGCAGCGCTATGCGCCGGACGTGCTGGAAGCGGCCGCGCGCGAGATCGACGACAGCGGCATCGGCCGGGTGCTGGACCGCTGAGCGCGCGTTCATCCACAGCCGCTGTGGATGACCTGCGCACAAGCCTGTGGATGAATGCCGGCAGCCCTTGCGGCGCAAGGCTGTCAAGATGGCTGGCGAATTCCTGGCCAGCCGTTGCCGCTGACGTCGCGGGCCGGCGGTGGACCCTTGCACCCGCCTGTGTCGTGACGCCGGTGGATATCCGCTCGGCGTCACGCGCATTCATCCACAGCGGGTGTGGATGACCTGCGCACAAGTCTGTGGATGAACGACGGCAGCCCTTGTGGTGCAAGGCTGTCAAGATGGCTGGCGAATTCTTCGCCAGCGGATTCCCGCGCGTCGCCGCTGGCCCGTAGGAGCGACTTCAGTCGCGAACGGGGACGTCAAGAAGAAAGCTCCGTCGCGACTGAAGCCGCTCCTGCAGGAGGAGCGGCCTGTTTCAGATCGTCAGCCGCAGTTCGCCATCGAGCGTGGTGAATTCGCGTGCGTTGCGCTGCAGGTGGCGGCCATCGTCCAGTTCGTAGCGCGGCGACGCGTCGTTGCCGTCCGGCGCGCTGCCGGGCTCGGGCGTGAATTCGATGATGATGCGGCTTTCGCCGTTGTTGTCGGTGGCGGGGAACTGGCGGAACGACATGGCGACCTCCTGCGTGGCGTGCAACCCGGTTCGGCCGGGCCAGCCTGCATCGCCGCGCGTTAGCGCGGCGTCGCGAGGACGTTCGTTTGCATGCGAACGAGCGGAGCGCCGCGATCGATGCCGATGGGGACAGGCATCGCCCTGCGTACCGCATGCCGCATGCAGCGTGCGCGTGGAGCAGGCGGCGTCAGTCGATGAACTGCAGCCGCGCCAGCTCCGCGTACAGCCCGCCTTCGCGCAGCAGCTGCTCGTGCGTGCCCTGGGCGACGATGCGGCCGTGGTCCATCACCACGATGCGGTCGGCCTTGAGCACGGTGGCCAGCCGGTGCGCGATCACCAGCGTGGTGCGGCCGGCCATCAGCCGTTCCAGCGCCTGCTGCACCGCGCGTTCGCTCTGCGCGTCCAGCGCGCTGGTGGCTTCGTCCAGCAGCAGGATCGGCGCGTCCTTGAGCAGGGCGCGGGCGATGGCGATGCGCTGCTGCTGGCCGCCGGACAGGCGCGCGCCGCGCTCGCCCAGTTCGCTGGCATAGCCTTCGGGCAGGGCGCGGATGAAGTCGTCGGCCTCGGCCGCGCGCGCGGCCGCCTGCACGTCCTCGTCGCTGGCCTGCAGGCGGCCGTAGCGGATGTTCTCGGCCGCGCTGGAAGCAAACAGCGCCGGCTGCTGCGGCACCAGCGCGACCTGCTCGCGCAGCGCGCCCGGTTCGGCCTGGCGCAGGTCGATGCCGTCGATGCTCACCGCGCCGGATTCGGGATCGTGGAAGCGCAGCAGCAGCGACAGCACGGTGCTCTTGCCGGCGCCCGACGGGCCGACCAGGGCCACGGTCTCGCCCGGCCGCACGTGCAGGGTGAAGCCGTCCAGCGCCGGATGGCCGGGCCGCTGCGGATAGTGGAAGACCACGTCGTCGAAACGGATGTCGCCGCGCAGCGGCACGGGCAGGGACAGCGGCGTATCCGGCGCGCGCACGTCCGCGCGCTCCTGCAGCAGTTCGGCGATGCGGCCCATGCCGCCGGCGGCGCGCTGCAGCTCGTTCCATACTTCGGCGAGCGCGCCGACCGAGCCGCCGCCGATCAGCGCATAGAACACGAACTGGCCCAGTTCGCCCTTGCTGATGCGCCCGGCGATCACGTCGTGCGCGCCGGACCACAGCACCAGCACCACCGCGCCGAACACCAGGGTGATGACGATGGCGGTGACCAGCGACTGGGTGCGGATGCGGCCGCGCGCGGTCGCCACCGCCACGCGCACCGCGTCGCTGAAACGGCCGGTCTCGTAGCCTTCGCGCGCGTGCGCCTGCACGGTGCGGACCGCGCCGAGGGTTTCGCTGGCGAGGTTGTTGGCGTCGGCGACGCGGTCCTGGCTGGCGCGCGAAGCCTTTTCCAGCCGGCGCGCGCCCAGGATGATCGGCAGCACGGCCAGCGGGATGCCGACCAGGGTGAAGGCGGCCAGGCGCGGGCTGGTGACGAACAGCATCGCCAGGCTGCCGACCACGGTGACGGTACTGCGCAGCGCCACCGACATGCTGCTGCCGACCACGCTGCGCAACAGCTCGCTGTCGGCCGACAGGCGCGAGACCAGCTCGCCGCTGCGGTTGCGGTCGTGGAACTGCGCATCCAGCCCGATCAGGTGCGCGTACAGCTGCCGTCGCAGGTCGGCCACGACCTTCTCGCCCAGCAGGGACACGAAGAAGAAGCGCGCCGCGCTGGCCGCGGCCAGCACCACCACCACGGCGAACACCAGCAGGAACACCTGGTCGATGTTGCTGCCGTTGCTGAAGCCGTCGTCGATCATGCGCCGGAACGCGACCGGGAAGCTCAGCGTCGCCGCCGAGGCCACCGCCAGCGCCACCAGCCAGGCCGTGAACAGGCCCATGTGGCGGCGTACGAACGGCCACAGCGCACGCAACGTGCCGAGCCGTGCCTTGGCGGAAGGAGAGGAAGCGGGGGCGTTGTCGGTCATGGGCAGGGCATCGGGAGAAGGGAGGGGCGGCACCGGCCTCAGCCGCCGGCGTCGAGCCAGCGCACCCTGTCACGGGTGGCGTCGCGCAGCTGGGTTTTCAAGCCATCCACGCGGTCGACGGGCAGTTCGATGGACAGCTGCGCGCCGTGCTCATCGAACGCTTCGCCGAGTTTGTCGGCCGCGTGCGTGGCCAGCTGCGCGTACACGGTACCGAGCTCGTCGAACGGGCAGGCCAGCTGCAGCCTGCGCATCGCCACCAGCGGCAGGCGCGGCGCCAGCCGCAGGCATTCGGCCGCGGTGCCGCCATAGGCGCGCACCAGCCCGCCGGCGCCGAGCTTGATGCCGCCGTACCAGCGGGTCACGACCACGGCGATGCGGTCGTAGCCCTGGCCGTCGATCGCGGCCAGGATCGGGCGCCCGGCGGTGCCGGCCGGCTCGCCGTCGTCGCTGGAGCGGTACTCGTTGCCGCAGCGGTACGCCCAGCAGTTGTGGGTGGCGTTGGCCACCGACACCTCCGCGACGAAGGACAGCGCATCGGCCGCGCTGCCGATCGGCGTGGCCTGGGCGAGGAAGCGGCTGTGCTTGATTTCCAGCACGTGGCTGGCGGGCGCGGCAAGGGTATCGGGCATCGCGACCATTCTAGGGCGCGCGGCCGCGGTTTGCCGGGCCGGTGCGCCCGCCGGTCTGTGCGGGCACGCCGCTCAGTCGGCAAGCAGCGGGTGCAGGTCGCGCGGAATGCGGGCTTCCGGATAGGCCCGTACGAAACGCCGCAGGCTGGCGCGCGCCGCATCGAGATCGCCATCGTCGCGGCGCGCGCGGATGCGCTCCAGCCACTGCCGGCGCGGAAGCCGGGCGTCCTCGTCGGCGGCCGCCTGCGCCAGGTCGACGGTCATCGTGATCTGCCCATCCTGTACCTGCGACGCGGTGGCGGCCGAGTGCAGGCGCAGGGCCGCCGGTGCGGCGGCGGATGGTGCGGCCTGCCCGGCGATCTCCGGCATCGGCTCCAGCGCATAGGCCGCCGGTGCGGGCGCGGGCGCGGGTGGGGCGGGGGGCGCGGACGGCGTGATCGTGGCACGTGCGGGCGACGGCGGGGGCAACGCGACCGGTGCCGCTTCCTGCACGCGGACCTTGGCGGCGACGTCCGCACCGGCCGGCGCACGCGCGATGCGTGCCGGCGGCGGTGCGGGGCGCGCGATGGAAGCGGGCGCCGCTTCGGACACAGGCGCGCTTGCCGGCGCGGGCGCCGCCGCATCGGACGCGGCGATCGGTGCGTTCGCTTCCTGCGGCACGGGCATTTCCGCCTCGGCCACGGGCGCGGGTGCGTTTGCGGCAACGGGCGGCGGCGACGGTGGCGTCTGCGTCGGCCGCAGCTGCCAGGCCAGGCCGACGACCAGGACCAGCGACGCGGCCGCGGCCAGCGAGGACACCAGGCCGCGCCGGCGCACGTGCCGGGAACGGGAGGCGCCGGTGCTGAACGCGGCCGGCGGCGCGGAAGGCCGCGGCGTCGGCGCCGTTGTCGATGCGGCCGGTTCGCGGGCCCGGGCGAGGATGGCCTCGTCGATCCGGGACGATGGCAGGGCCGCGGCGGGGCGCCCCAGCAGCCGCGCCAGTTCGCGTTCTTCGGGCGTCAGCGGGTCGGTCATGTTCATTCGCTCAACCTCGCGCGCAGCTTGTCCATCGCATAACGCAGCCGCGACTTGACGGTTTCCCGGCCCACGCCGGTGATCTGCCCGATCTCCTCCAGGCTCAGTTCCTGTTCCAGGCGCAGGACCAGGACCTCCTGCTGTTCCTGCGGCAGTTCAGCCATCGCCTGGCGCAGCCGCAGCCGTTCGTCCTGCTCGTCGGCGAGCAGTTCCGGCGTGCAGGTGTCGGCCAGCCGCGCGGTGCGCTCGTCGGCGTCGTCCGGCGCCGACGGGCGGTGGCGCACCGCGCGCCAGTGGTCGTTCAGGCGGTTGTGGGCGATGCGGAACAGCCAGGTGGCGAAGGCCGCCTCCGGCTTCCAGCCGCTGCGCGCATGGATCAGCCGCTGCCAGACGTCCTGGAACAGTTCCTCGGCCAGCGAACGGTCGCGCAGCTGCCCGAGCAGGTAGTGGAACAGGCGCGCGCGGTGGCGCGCATACAGCTCGGCGAACGCATCGCCGTCGCCTTCGGCGTAGGCCAGCATCAGCGCTTCGTCGGTCGGGGCTTGGACGGCGGTATCCACGTGCCGCAGCCTAAGCGCTGTTCGCGCCACTGCCTAGTCATGTACGGGCGCGCGCCGAGGGGCGTTCAGGAAATGTCGAGGCGTGCGCACCGGAGCCGGGGCCGGCGGCGTTATGCTGCGCGGCAGGGGGGAGTTCCGGATCACCGGGACCCGGAAGAAACATGGAGACCATGTCGCACAGCCAATCCGACGTGCATGCCGGCAACGGACGCGTGGACACCGATTCGCCCGCCAACCGGGTGGTGGCGACGCTGTACGGCCTGTTGCCGGGCGACAGCACCGTGGCGCTGGCCTGGGACGACGCCGTGCTTGGGAAGGGCGACTGCGTCAGCCCCGGCGCCGAGGCGCTGCGCGAGGTGGTGCGTGGCCTGCTGGCCGGCGCGCCGCTGCCGGCCGGCCTGCGGCAGCCGCTGATGGAAAGCTGGACCGACGGCGATGGTGGCGCGCGCATCGTGGTGCTGGCCGAGGCCGACGCCGCGTTCTCCCAGGCGCAGCGGCAGGCCTGGCTGGGCACGGCGCATGCGCTGGTCGCCGCGGTGCTGGTGTCGCTGCGGCAGGGCGTGCAGATCGAGCAGCTCGAACGCGCCAAGCGACTGCAGCGGGCGCTGTTCGAGATCGCCGACCTGGCCGGCAGCGACCTGGAAATGCCGCAGATGCTGGCCCAGTTCCACCGCATCCTGTGCACGCTGATGTATGCGGAAAACTGCTACATCGTCGAATGCGACGAGCACCAGAGCAGCCTGCGCTTCCTGTATTTCGCCGACACCTGGGACACCTTCGCCCCGGACCCGGAGCGGCGCTTCCGCTACGAGGAGATGCAGGACAGCCTGACCTTCGCCGTGCTGCGCCGGGGCAAGACCATGCACGGGCCCTCGCGCGAACTGCTGGAGGTGCTCGACCAGCCGCATTCGGTGCACAGCGGCCCGGACAGCGCCGACTGGCTGGGCGTGCCGATGTGGCGCGACAGCACCGTGTGCGGCGCGATCGTGGTGCAGAGCTACGAGGCGGGCGTGCAGTACCGCGACGAGGACCGCGCCGTCCTCAACTTCGTGGCCAAGCACATCCTGACCGCGATGGACCGGCGCCAGGCGCACGTGCAGCTGGAACAGCACGTGCAGCGGCGCACGCTGGAGCTGGAACTCGCCAATGCCAGCCTGCAGGACGAGATCCAGGAGCGGCGCCGCGCCGAGGCCCTGCAGGCGGCGCTGTTCAATATTTCCGAACTGGCGATGAGCTGCGGCAGCCAGGCCGAGTTCCACGCCGAAGTGCACCGGGTGATCGACGGGCTGCTGGACGCGAGCAACTTCTACATCGCACTGGTCAACGAGCAGGGCGACGGGCTGGATTTCGTCTATTCGGTGGACGAGTTCAACCGGGTGCGCGCCTCGCGCTCCTTCAGCGGCGGCCTGACCGAATACACCATCCGCAACGGCCAGCCGCTGCTGGCCACACGCGCGCAGATCGACGTGCTGATCGCGCGCGGCGACGTGCGCGAGTTCGGCGCCAAGTCGCAGTGCTGGCTGGGCGTCCCGCTGTTCAGCGACGACGAGGTGGTCGGTGTGATCGCGGTGCAGAGCTACAACCCCGACGTCACCTTCACCGCCCACGACCAGCGGCTGCTGGCGTTCGTGGCGCGCAACATCGGCAACAGCCTGGCCCGCCAGCGCGACCGCAACCGCCTGCTGCAGGCGCATGCCGAGCTGGAGCGGCGCGTGGCCGAGCGTACCCGCGAGCTGGGCGAAGTCAACCAGAAGCTGCTGGCGCAGATCGGCGAGCGCATGCGCGTGGAGCAGCGCCTGACCCACCTGGCGATGCACGACGTGCTGACCGGCCTGCCCAACCGCCTGCATCTGCTGGAAAAGCTCGAGGAGGCCATCGAACACGCGCAGCTCGGCGTGGGCCCGGTGTTCGCGCTGCTGTTCCTGGATCTGGACCGCTTCAAGTGGGTCAACGACAGCATCGGCCACGCCGCCGGCGACCGCATGCTGGTGGAAGTGGCGCAGCGCCTGGTCGGCATGCTGCGCAGCGACGACGTGGTGGCGCGCCTGGGCGGCGACGAGTTTGCGCTGCTGGTGCGCGGGGAGGGCGCCGACGCGGCGATGGAGGTGGGGCGGCGCCTGCTGCGCTCGCTGGAGCACTCGATGTGGGTGGACGGGCGCGAGCTGTTCCCGTCGGGCAGCATCGGCATCGCGGTGTGGAGCCCGCGCTACACCTCAGGCGCCGAGCTGCTGCGCGACGCCGATGCGGCGATGTACCGGGCCAAGGGCATGGGCCAGGACCGCTGCATGGTGTTCGACGAGGCCATGCGCGAGCAGTCGCTGCAGAGCCTGGAACTGGAGGCCGACCTGCGCCGGGCCATCATCAGCAACGATTTCGTGCCGTTCTACCAGCCGATCGTATCGCTGGTCGACGGCCGCGAAGTGGGCCACGAAGCGCTGCTGCGCTGGCAGCACGAGGGCCGCGGGCTGCTGCTGCCGGGCGAGTTCATTTCGCTGGGCGAGGAAAGCGGCCTGATCGAACAGGTGGACTGGCTGATCTACGAGCAGGTGGTCCGCGATCTGGCCGGCACGTCGTCCGGCTACATCTCGGTGAACGTTTCGCCGCGCCACTTCCGTTCGCCGGAGTTCGCCACGCGCCTGCTGGGGCTGCTGGACGCGGCCGGCGCCGATCCGGCGCGGCTGCGGGTGGAGATCACCGAAATGGCGCTGCTGGAGGATGCGCCGCGCACGCTGCGCATCCTGCACCAGCTGCGCGAGCGCGGCATCGTGGCGCAGCTGGACGATTTCGGCACGGGGTATTCGGCGCTGTCCTACCTGCACCGCTTCCCGATCAGCGCGCTGAAGATCGACCGCAGCTTCGTCGCCGGCCTGCACGCCGACAACGGCAAGAGCACCCAGGCGCTGGTCGAGGGCGTGGTGTCGCTGGCGCGCACGCTGGGCATCGAGACCATCGGCGAGGGTGTGGAGGACGAGCGCCAGCTGCGCACCCTGCTCGAGATCGGCTGCAACTTCGGCCAGGGCTACCTGCTCGGCTACCCGCTGCCGCGCGAGGCGACGCTGCAGAAAGAGGGGTGAGGGAGCTCACGCAGCCGCAGGTGCCGGGCTTGCCCGGCATGGGCTGTGCCGGTGAGGCTGCATGTGGGGCAAGCCCCGCATCTACGGAGGCGTGTCGTGCGGCCACGCCGGCGGCAGATCGTCGTGACCCGTGGTCATCAGCGGCAGAATGGGGTCGCAGGTAGCGGGCTTGCCTCGTACGCGCTTGCGGCAGCGCAGCCGCAACTTTTCGTCAAACCGCGCCGCACTGACCGTGGTGGCGCCGACAATGTTTACCGCGTCACCACGCGCCAGCCACATGCGGGGCAAGCCCCGCATCTACGCATTGACATCGCTCCTGCAACCGTAGGTGCGGAGCTTGCTCCGCACGCACTTACCGCAACGCAGCCCGCAGCTTCTCGTCAAACCGCGCCTCGCTGGTATTGAGGCGCCAGCCTTGCAAGCCGCGTCGCCACGCGCCAGCAGACTTACCGCAACGCAGCCCGCAGCTTCTCGTCAAACCACTTGTCCGCCTGCGCCGGCGAATAAGCGCGCATCCACGCCAGCATCCGCTCCGCGTCGTCGCCGTACCACAGGTCCTGGCGCTGCTCGGGGTGCAGGAAACGTTCCTCCACCATGTGGTCGATCATGCCGATCAGCCTGGCGTAGAAGCCGTCCACGTCGAGGAAGGCGCAGGGCTTCTTGCCGATGCCGAGCTGGCGCCAGGTCAGCATCTCGAAGATTTCCTCGGCGGTGCCGAAGCCGCCGGGCAGGGCGACGAAGGCGTCGGACAGGTCGAACATGCGCGACTTGCGCTCGTGCATGGAGCCGACGACCTCCAGGGTGGTCACGCCCTGGTGCGCGACTTCCAAGTCCACCAGGTGCTGCGGAATCACGCCGGTGACTTCGCCGCCGCCCGCCAGCACGCCATCGGCCACCGCGCCCATCAGTCCGGTGCGGCCGCCGCCATAGACCAGGCGCAGGCCTTCGCCGGCGATGCGCCAGCCCAGTTCGGTGGCGCGCTCGACATAGACGGGTTTGGCGCCGGGATTGGAGCCGCAGTAGACGCAGATGGATTTCATGGGGGCGGGGAACTGGGAAGGGAGAGCGGGGAATGAAGGAAACGGAGGAAGCAGAACGCCGGCATCGCTGCCGGCGTTCGCTGGGGGAGGAAACAGGGGCCGGGACGTTTCATTCCCCGTTCCCTGTTTCCATGTTCCCCGCTCAGTTGGCCTTGTGGATCGAGCGCTTGGCCACGGCCATCGCCGCATCGTGCACGGCTTCGGACAGGCTCGGATGGGCGTGGCAGATGCGGGCCAGGTCGTCGGCGCTGCCGCTGAACTCCATGGTCAGCACGCCTTCGTGCACCAGTTCGCTGACGTTCGGGCCGATCAGGTGCAGGCCGAGCACGCGGTCGGTTTCCGCATCGGCGATCACCTTGACGAAGCCGGTCGGCTCGGCCATCGCCACCGCGCGGCCCACGGCGGCGAACGGGAAGCTGCCGGCCTTGTAGGCGACGCCCTCGGCCTTGAGCTGCTGCTCGGTCTTGCCGACCCAGGCGATTTCCGGGCTGGTGTAGATGACGTAGGGAATGGTGTCGAGGTTGACGTGGCCCGGCAGGCCGGCGATCAGTTCGGCCACCGCGATGCCTTCCTCGAAGCCCTTGTGCGCCAGCATCGGGCCGCGCACGCAGTCGCCGATCGCCCAGACGCCATCGACGCCGGTATGGCAGTGATCGTCGACCACCACCTGGCCGCGCTCGTTGAGCTGCACGCCGGTGCCTTCGGCCAGCAGGCCGTTGCTCGCGGCGCGGCGGCCCACGGCCACCAGCAGCTTGTCCACGGTGAGGGTCTTTTCGCCATCCTTGTCGGCGTAGCTGATGACCACTTCCTTCTTCTTGCCCTTGCCGGTCACCTCGGTCTTGCTGACCTTGGCGCCGAGCAGGATGTTCAGGCCTTCCTTCTTGAACTCGCGCGCGGCCAGCTTGCTCACTTCCGCATCGGCGGCGGGCAGGAACTCCGGCATCGCTTCGAGGATGGTGACTTCCGCGCCGAGGCGCTTCCACACGCTGCCCAGCTCCAGGCCGATCACGCCGGCGCCGATGACGGCCAGGCGCTTGGGCACTTCGGCGAAGTCCAGCGCGCCGACGTTGTCGACGATGGTTTCGCCGTCGAACTTGGCGAACGGCAGCTCGATCGAATCCGAACCGGCGGCGATGATGACGTTGGTGCCCTTCAGCTCGACCTCGCTGCCGTCGTGCTGCTTGACCTTGACCACGTTGCCGGCCTGCAGCTGGCCGAAGCCGTAGTACGGGGTGACCTTGTTGGCCTTGAACAGCATGGCGATGCCGCCGGTGAACTGCTTCACGATGGCGTCCTTGCGCGCGACCATCGTGCCCACGTCGATGGCGCCATCCTTGAAGCTGATGCCGTGCTGCGCGAACTGGTGCTGCATGTTGTGGTACTGGTGCGAGGAATCCAGCAGCGCCTTTGACGGGATGCAGCCCACGCGCAGGCAGGTGCCGCCCAGCGCCGGCTTGCCGTCCTTGCCCAGCGCCGCGTCGATGCAGGCGGTCTTCAGGCCCAGCTGGGCGGCGCGGATGGCGGCGTGGTAACCGGCCGGGCCGGCACCGATGACGACGACGTCGAATTGTTCAGCCATTTGAGGTTCCTTGTTTCCTGTCCCTTCTCCCGCCGGGAGAAGGTGGCGCGAAGCGCCGGATGAGGGTGCGGGTGAGGCTTGCCCTCACCCCAACCCCTCTCCCGGACGGAGAGGGGCCTGGAGCGGAATTACAGGCCGAACAGCATGCGGCCCGGGTTTTCCAGCTGGTTCTTGATGTCCACCAGGAACTGCACCGCGTCCTTGCCGTCGATGATGCGGTGGTCGTAGGACAGGGCGATGTACATCATCGGCGCGATCACGACCTGGCCGTTCTCGGCGATCGGGCGCTCCTTGATCGTGTGCATGCCGAGGATGGCGCTCTGCGGCGGGTTGACGATCGGGGTCGACATCAGCGAACCGAAGGTGCCGCCGTTGGTCACGGTGAAGGTGCCGCCCTGCAGGTCGTCCAGCGACAGCTTGCCGTCGCGCGCCTTCTTGGCGTAATCGGCGATGCCCTGCTCGATGTCGGCGAAGGACATGCGCTCGACGTTGCGCAGCACCGGCGTCACCAGGCCCTTGTCGGTGGACACGGCGATGGAGATGTCCGAGTAGCCGTGATAGATGATGTCGTCGCCGTCGACCGAGGCGTTGACCAGCGGGAAGCGCTGCAGCGCGTTGGCGGCGGCCTTCACGAAGAAGCTCATGAAGCCCAGCTTGATGCCGTGCGCCTTCTGGAACTCGTCCTGCAGCTCCTTGCGCGCGGCCGACACCTTGGCCAGGTTGACTTCGTTGAACGAAGTCAGCATGGCGATGGATTCCTTGGACTGCATCAGGCGCTCGGCGATGCGCTTGCGCATGCGGGTCATCGGCACGCGTTCTTCCGGACGCGCGCCGCCGGCCTTGCCGACGCCGCCGTTGCGGGCGAAGTTGACGATGTCTTCCTTGGTCACCGCGCCATGGCGGCCGGTGCCGGCGACGTCGGCCGGGTTCACGCCTTCGGTGATGGCCGAGAAGCGGGCGCCCGGGGGCAGGCTGTCGGCGGCCGACTTGGCGGCCGGGGCCGGGGCGGCGGCAGCGGCCGGAGCCGGAGCAGCAGCCTTCGGTGCTTCGGCGGCCGGGGCCGGCGCCGCGGCGACGGCGCCTTCCTCGATGATCGCCACGACCTGGCTGCTGGTCACGGTGGCTCCTTCGGGGAACTTGATCTCCTTGATCACGCCATCGACCGGCGACGGGACCTCGAGCACGACCTTGTCGGTTTCCAGGTCAAGCAGGTTTTCGTCGCGCTTGACCGCGTCGCCGACCTTCTTGTGCCAGGTGGCGATGGTGCCGTCAGCGACGGATTCGGGCAGTACCGGGGCTTTGACTTCGGTGGCCATGCAGGGGCTTCCTGGTTCGTATTCTTCGTGAAAGGGGGAGAGTTATTCAGCGAACTGGTCGTTGAAGGGGTTGACCAGCGCATCGGCGAGCAGCTGCTGCAGTTCGCGCAGGTGGTCGGCCATGTGGCCGACGGCCGGCGACGGCGAGCGCGGACGGCCAGCGTAGTGCAGGCCCTGGCCATCGGCCAGGCAGGCCTGCAGGTGGTGGCGGATCTGGTACCACGCACCCTGGTTCATCGGCTCTTCCTGGCACCACACCACGTCGGTGGCCTTGCCGTACTTCTTCAGCTCGGCGGCCAGCTGCGGGCGCGGGAACGGGTACAGCTGCTCCACGCGGATGATGGCCACGTCGTCCTGGCCGCGCTTGGTCTGGTCTTCCAGCAGGTCGTAGTAGACCTTGCCCGAGCACAGCACCACGCGCTTGACCTTCCTGGCGTCCGCGGCGGCATCGCCGATCAGGTGCTGGAATTCGCCGTTGGCCAGTTCGTCCATGGTCGAGACGGCCAGCTTGTGGCGCAGCAGCGATTTGGGCGACATCACCACCAGCGGCTTGCGGGTGGTCATGCACAGCTGGCGACGCAGCATGTGGAACGCCTGCGCCGGGGTCGACGGCACGCAGACCAGCATGTTTTCCAGCGCGCACAGCTGCAGGAAGCGCTCCAGGCGCGCCGAGCTGTGTTCCGGGCCCTGGCCTTCGTAGCCGTGCGGCAGCAGCAGGGTCAGGCCGGAAATGCGGCCCCACTTGGCTTCGCCGGAGGC